>Ga0065711_1027478_pt1 | contig 49015 bp, 21 predicted proteins | sample Hoacrofraction12_FD_59098 | JGI IMG/M metagenome (GOLD analysis project Ga0065711, IMG submission 59098) | Hoatzin crop microbial communities from Cojedes, Venezuela - Epithelial fraction 12 v2 (version 2) | ecosystem: Host-associated > Birds > Digestive system > Esophagus > Crop | place... | reverse complement strand
CCGCCTGGACAAGGTCCTGTGCAGCCTGCTGTAGGTGACCCTGCTTCGGCGGGGGGGTTGGACTAGATGACCCACAGAGGTCCCTTCCAACCCCTACTATTCTGTGATTCTGTGATTCTGTGAAAGTAGCTTGTGTGTGCGGAGAAAATACCTGAGGAGACCCTCATTTAAAGCTTGAGATCATCCATTGGAGAGGCCGTATTTGTACCTTCACTGAACGGGGCAAACTGGCCCATATGCAGATGCTTGTATTGTACAAGGCTGAGTTTAGGCGAGATGACCTAACAACAGACACCTACACCAATTCCAGGGATCTGGGGTTAGGCAACATGTGGCATTCTCTCCACATAACGCAACAGAGTACAAGAAACCAATTACCAGACAAAATGAGAAAGTAATTAGTAAAGCTATGTTCTGCTCCCACTGACTTCTGAGGAAACAGGATTGAATGTTTAGGAATGTTGTACTTAACAGTTGCAAAATTACACAAGTCAGATCTGTGCTTGAAAGGAACAAATCCAACTGCAGGGAGACACGGAGGTGCATTAAACACACTGGAAAATCAGAACAGGATGCAGAATGCACCTGCCTGTGCACGCCTGAGCAGGGGCAAGGAGCCCTGCTCCCTTTCCCCAGGGCTCCCTTTGGGGTAGTTTGTGTGAACCAGCAGGGAACAGTCCTGTTTAGGAAAGAACAGGATTTTCCATTTACTTGACCCTTACATACAGGTGGAGGTATAGAGAATGCCCTATAGAACTTTTTTTTTTGAACGCTCAGAGAGACATTGCAGGAGCTGTAAAAAATTGTTTGCCAGAACCCCAGCAGGAATGTATTAGGGTTTCCTCAACACAGGTAAATCAATAGATGCTGTCTGAAGAACTAACCCAGCTTCTTTTATTGTCTCTTAATTCCAAATTTCTTGTCATTGTCCAACAGATTAAAATTAATTTTTAACTGGATGAACTTAAAAGATCTGGTATCACTTTGCTTGCAGGTTATTTCTCATTCTTAATCAATAAAGCAGCTCTAAATTTAGTTCAGATTTATGATGTACATAAAACATTAAGTTATTGCATATGAAGTTATATAACACTACCACCTGTAACATATTTGCTTTTTCCGGACTCTGTGTATTTTAAAAATCTTTGGTTCAGCTCATAAAATTTTGCGGAATTATACTTTCCACTTTTTTTATCCCTTCTGTACTTCACATTAGAAGAGGACTAGAGTGCATTTTCTAAGTAATGGACATCCTGTTCTGACACATTTATGCATCTGTCTTTTTTGTCTGTCTCTATATATTATATACATGTATCTAGTGATGGAAGGGCAGTTTTTTTTTTCCTAAGAGAATGGCTGAAGGAATGCATTACTTGAAGGACCAGTGCTACTGCTGGTAGAAAACATGTTGTGTTTCATTATCTAGTATAAAATTCAGGGTGAAACATTGACTTCAGTAGTAGCAGATGTGGCATAAATTGGCCTAACTTCGTTGAAGACAGCAAAGCTCTGTCAGTTTACATCAGTTAAGATTCTGACCTGTGGTTTTTAAGTGAAACATTTCAGCAAATTATTTTTAAGTCAAGAATCACCTCAGACTAAGTTGTTTTCCATCCAATTAATTATACTTTTATATGTCATTTATATGCTTACCAAATATATAGAGAAAATATGAAGCAAAAATATAGTATTAAAGGATGATCCTCATTTGAGATATAGCAACTGTGTGATACAACTTTTATTTGTGCCATAGTAATTCTAAGCATCATTATAATCACAGAGAAATGCCAATAAAGGAAGATCTAGTTTACAGACTGTAACAGCCTGTTTTAGTTCAGAGATGCTTTAACCTTTCAAACCACTAGATATCCTGTTAGTGTAGTACATGAAAATAAAACTGAAGAGCCAGATCTCTACCTTGTGTACATTCTAAGTACTTTTTAGAGCACTTCTTTCAATCACCTGGGTAGTTTTGCTATGGAAAAAATAGGTTTTTAAAGGCTGATGTGCTTCACCCTGTTTCATAAAAATCAGGATAGTGATTTCTGCTATATCGGGAAATCCCAGGTACTGGACCTTTTTTCTGTACTGATGTTCTTGTCTGTGGAGGACAGCAGGTAACACGATAGTATTAGGCACGTTTGTCCAGGCATCTCACAGGGTCGGTGGCCAAAATCACAAAATTCCTCTTGGGGCTGCTGGATCTGCAAACCATCACTTCTGCTGCTCCACAACATTGATTTCCAGTCCCTTAGGCTACCCTGTGTGCAAACTCTTTGCATAAAATCAGGCTTTTCACACATGCACGATTTACCTCCACTTGCTAATAAGAATAAATCTTAGCATAGCTATGACCTTCCTAGCATTTTGGAGGTACCTCATTTTATATACAGTTATATGTAACTATATATAGTGTATAACTCTTTTTCCAAGCCATAACTCACTATGACACGGATTGGGAAGAGATATGGTGCAGGAAATTTCCAATGACCCAAAGACAATAGTTACAAGAGGAATAAGAGGAAGGGACAGAAAACATGACAATCCTTTTTGAGACAACCTAAGCAAGCCAATTGTTCAGGTAAGGCCTGACGAAGATTTCTGTAAGTAAGTAAACCAAGATGCTTTGGAAGCTCTACACACTTTTAAGCACCGTCATGCAGAAGCATGTATTTTTTGCAGGCCAAGTGCTATGTCCTGAAAGGCACCTCTTGTTATGTGACATTGTCGTGTGATAAAGTTACAGAAGTAGAAGGTCACGAGAAAGAGGTAACTTAATTCCCCATTTAAAAGACTTTTTGAAAAACTCCATGAACCTCTTTGTAAACAAATATTAATCAGGTTCATGGTTAAATGCTATTATTTATGAAGGCCTGTCTTGGAATACACTGCAGATCTCCTTTGACTTTAGCTGAATTTTGAACACTTGGTTTGCTAAATAAGAAGTTAAACCAGGAAAACTCAGATTTTTCAAAACTTCATCCTGTCATCCCCAGGCAAAATATAATTCCAATAAAAATTTATTTCCAGAGTAGATCCTTTAAAGTAGGACTATTAGGCTTTATGTAATAATTTAGCTGTCGGAGTAGTTTAATTTATGAAGTAACCTTCTCTCAACTAAATAGCACACATGGCAGCAATGGCTGACATCTTTCCTACTCCTCACTGTTGGGAAAGTCTACACAGCTGCTACAGATATTTCATCCTCAGCAAAATGAGACACTGAAGAGAATTTTTGAAAGATTGTTTTTCCAAGTATCTTACTTTAACAAGATAAGAATAGATTTCCAAATACAAACTATAATGCATACCAAACTTTTGATGGAAACCACACAGTTAAAAGTATAATAATTTAAATTTATAGCTAGTGTTCATTATCCTGATGTATTCAGTTAAGAAGGACATGCCTTTATGACAGCTGAATATTTGACAACTGGCGGATCCATTTGATCTTCCATTTACAAATATAAAGGTACATTTGTAAGAATAAGACTATTCCAAATCATATGCATGCAGAGGATCTGGCTCACTAACCTAGAATTCAGATAAAGTACAAATAACATTTTTTGGGGGAAATTATTTAGCAAAGGGGTCATAGTTTAATCATTGACAGGGAATGTGAACATTGTAGGTTTTCATCTGTCATTTAATGCATTCAGTCCTGTCCTTGCATATTTCAAAATTACACCTAAGCAATTTGGAATCTATTTATGTCTAAAGTGACAGAAAGTCAGTAATTATGTCTGAGGTTCACTCTGAGATTTACAAGTTGAACATTTACATGCAGAAAATGAAATCAAGTTTTAAACTATCACAAGTCAAAACAGGGCGGTTGGCTATTTTATTTCTTCACCTTTATTCAGTCTACAGACTTAAATGGTTTAGGCAAAATGGAAGCACAGTTCTTTGATAAGTCATACAGAGGAGAGACATAAGATATGATGAGAAGCAGAACAAAGACATGGAATCTACAACTGCAAGGGCCACTTGTTGCACAGCAGAAACCACTAAAGAAATCCCTATTATTGTTATAATCTGATCAGTTTAACTATTCAGCCATTAACTTTGGTTTAAGACTTCATAAACATATCCAAATTGCTATGACAGACCTCCCAGTTTATGCTTAAAAAAACCAAAAAGAAACCAAAAAACCCCTTCAGAACCATATTACCTTATATTACTTTATATGTATGCTTTAAAGAAAATGTAAATGAAAGTCATCTGACAGGTGATGTTAAAGGACTCTACAGTTTGCTTTTAATTGAAAACTTCCCTGAGACGAGAGAGACTGGTAAGGATATGGTCTGTAGAGACTGTTGGTGTTTCTGTGGATCTGGTCTGATCACTAGAGACATGCAATAGCACAAAATGAAGCTTGAGAGTAGCAAGATCCTGCATATTCTCCTCCACTGTTAAAACACCCCTCACATAAAGTAAATGTCAACATAGATTTTTTTTATTTTATTTTCTCAGTGCAAAAAGAGTCCAGTGTGAATTATAGTGTCAAATTTGAACCCCCCTGCCTCTTAACGAGAGGAATCTAGGCACTAGCATGCTTCCACTGAGATAACTGAGAAGACCATTGTTCCCTCACCGTACATGGCTTTCGCCTTCTGTGGCTGAGAAATGCTCGTTGGTTACAGTGGAGAACTGTATACAGTATGCCACAGCTGAATGACTTCCATGAATAAGAAACTAAAGCCAGTCAACATATTCATTAGGTTCAAAGAAGTGAGTCTCAGAACTGTGGGAAAACTTTTGTTTCTGCTGCTGGAGGGGAGAAAAAAGACAGTGAGATAGAGACCTCCATGGAAGTAAATTCATGGAGTTGAGCGCGCACACGCACACATGCAGAAGTGTTGAGTGGATTTTCACTTATACCACATGCAATGTCTTGCTTCATGAGACCATGTCTTAAAACCATGGGTAGTTTTGAATATACTCATTGAAGATAATGAGTGATTCAAGATAAAGACACTCTTAGGATCTGGGTCTATTTTCTTTATTTTAAAATGGGGGGTGTTTTTTCCTAGTGCTGGTTGTCTTCAGTGAAGTTGTGAATGATTTATAATGGTGTAACTAAGTCTGAGGTTCACTCTTCATTTGTACAGTCCCAGAAAAAACCATTAATTTCTAGCATTGTTAGAGTGATAACTCAGAGTTTTGTGACTGCTTTAAGAAAATTAATTTTAGCGATGGCTACCCGAGGAGCTGAAAATACACCCACTGTTTGCATTTGGATGTTCATTATTTCTCCTATCAATTAAAGGATGTTAAGATGAATTATTTATTCCCACAATGTAAATATTCCCACTGGCACATAATTACTTTACTTTACCACGAGATGATACAGTTTTCCTAATTCATTACAGACTTAGACTGTACTTTTGAGAGAGATGGCAATCATATTAAGATGTTGATCCAATTTTCTGGGTGGGAATATTATGTTCATTGATTAACAGAGCCCATAAAGTTTCTAGCAGCACAGAAGTTCAGCATTTGCCTCTTGTTACAGTAACAATTGAAAACATTAACCCAACTTCACAGTCATGCAACATATGCAAAATTTCATCCACACACCTCCCGAAACAAAAGACAAGTATAGCTCAATCCTTTGATCTCTTGAACAACAGAAGGGAGAAGAAAATAAAATAACAAACCACCATCTGTTGGGAAACGAATGTAATAAAAACAGTGGAAAGCCAGGCTATAGTATAGACTGACTTAATTGAGGAAATGACTTATAAATAGAATTATTTCTTGATTTAGAGGCGCAGGATGAAGCCAAACTGAAAGAAGGAGTTACCGAGCTCAAATTTGGATAGATCAGCATCAAAGCACCATTATTCATTGTGGGGTCCACGTCACAAGACTCCAGTTGACAGGGGCTGACCTCATGAAGAAGAATCACATTTTAAGTGTGATTTCTGCCGCTGAAGGAAGTGACTGTATTGTGTTCTTAGCTCAGTACAAACATCTTGTCATTTAAACAACCAAGGTCACGATGCAGCAGGTTTTAGCTGTGGGTGATGCTCCACATACAGGTCATGGAGCTGTGAAATGCAGAACAGCAAACTAATCCGAGTTAAATTAAATATTCAGTCACGAGGACCTAACCAAGAGCCTATTGATGTCAACCAACTTCACTGGACTTTGTCTTAAATTTTATGAGAGCTGATGTGTTGTGAAGTGCCTTTCAGGTATCATTTTTAGAGGCTGTAATATATATTTAACTCTCACAAGTTACATGCGGGTCTGAAAACACTGCCTATTTCCATGCTTTCAGGCCAATCTAATATTTATCCTTTCTGTATGTTCAGGTTGTGTGAGCTTACTGGTACATCAGCATGGTGACTAGCCTGTGGTTCATCACAGGAAGGGGCCCAGAGAGGCTGTGTACAAGCATGGTGCAGGCTGCTCAGCAATGATGGAGGGGCTCATACCTGAGCTTCTCACTAAAACCTCCTCTTGGTGTTGCTTCTGGCCGTAAGAGTCTCACTCATTCAGAATTCCCAGAAAAGGGGCATTTCCCCAAAGGAAAGATGAGGACACTCATGGATTTAAAAGCAATCTTTCGAACACATTCAGGAAAGAAAAAGGTCATTTTCCACAATGGGAGTCCTCCTTGGTGAGCTTCCAAGCTGCTTATACATCTCTTCCTTTCATCAACAGCTGCATTTGGCATGGCAAAAGAGGCTTCTCCACAATGATTAAATCTTCTTTCTCCTTTGATAAAAAGCAGAGCAACTGCAGGTGAAGCTACTATTTCTGTGAGTAAACAGCAGTACATAGGTATTTCCAGCAGTTGCCTGGTGGCATAGGAAATAATTGTTCTTGTCTTGCTATCTTGATCATCCTCATTTTTATGTACAGACTGATATTTATGTGAAAATGCTTTCATAATACATTCCAGATGCCTCCTTGCCTTTAGAAGGTTTTGAAACTGAGTTTCATCTCTGTCCTCTGTTACAAAAAGAGTGTCTCAAATCTGTTGCTAAGTGTGTTTGAATCATAAAATTCCTCTATTCCATAGTTCAATAAGGAAATAACACTAAATATTGATGCTTTGTTGAGGTATTAGTACTTTGGTTCTTAAGGAGAGAATTAAATGAACCATGTAAGAAAATGAATAAGAATTAATCATCTCATATATGCCATACACACAGAGAAGATGGCTGCAAGAGGAAGGATCTCTGCAAAACAAGAGCAGATACAGTTTAACCATTGTGTCACTTTCTAACTTTGCCAAATATCTGTACAAAGGGTAGAGAAAATGTTTTTTATATTTTAATCTTTTTGCATCATGTGTTTTGCTAGCATAAGATGACGCAGATAGATAAACAATCAGGTATTTCAAGATTTTAAATGTCTAACATGAGAGAATTCTTCATCCTTCTTTAAACAACGCTTTTATGTGAATGCAAGACCCGGTAGAGCAATGTATGCTTGATTGCAGCAATAGTATGTGTCAGCGGGAAGAAAATCCAGTTTTAGGAATGGGTTGTAGCTTAGACAGAATTTGTATTTTGTGCAGGGAAGGGACATGGGACTGTGCATAAAATTATCTAAAACTAACAGACATGAAAGGAGTGCATAGGCATAAATAATAATCTTGCTTATACATTAGTCCGTATATCTTTTGCTATGAAGAGTTAATCAATTTGCTGCTGAAAGGCTGCAGGAGATTAAGAACAGCACTGGAACAGGCAGTGTTTTAAAGATTTGTGCTTGTCCCATACGCCTTCTGCTTGTGTGATGCTGAAAATCAGACCAAGTGATCACAGCAACACTTTCTGTCGTAAAAATTTAAGAATAAAACCACTTCAAGTCAGTGGGAACAAAAAATTATTTACTCTTCCATTCATTCTCTTTTCTAGCTTACATAATTTGTAACAACTTGCTTTCTGTTTGTGACACTCAGTAAGTCTGTTTAGAAATGTGCTGGCTTCTCTTTGAGCTCCTGAGCATACGGAATCTCTATATCTTCCCTCAAATAGCATTCCTGTGAGGGAAATGTACTGTGCCCTTCTGTTCCTTCGTTCACCTCTCCCTCATTTATATAAGACAAATAATTTAGTGACTATGACCTGACTCAGATGAAATACATGCCTCTGACTCGTTCATGCCTCTGTGGACTTTGAGTAAATTAGTTATTTCCCAAGTAACTCATTTCATTGGAAAGCGGTGAGTAACTTTCCACCATTACTTGGGAACTCAAGGAAAGATGGGCCAATACCTGCTTTTTTCTTTCTCTTCAGCTTCTGTATTATTTACCATAGACAATTCACATATGGTTATTTTTATTTATTCCCAGAAGGAAACTTTGTTTTTAAAAATGTGGTTTTTCTTTAGCTCAGTGAGTCACAAAAGAATGTAAGCAACACATTGGATGAAAAACCAGTCACCACTGGAAAACTTAATAAAAAGAGGTATTGTGCAGAATGAATAAATGTATTGTGATGAAGTCATGCCTATAAGTATTGGCGGTGACTTGCTTTTCTAATCTATTCTAATTTTTGTACACCTGCAGTCGTGTACAAGTCTGGACTGTCTTCTCACCTGTAGTGATACGAATCACAACTAGTGATTCTTGCAGTGCAGCATTAATTTGCATTTTAATTCTTTCATTTTCAAATATTGCACAGCTAATCATAATTGTATACGTTGTCCAGCCCTAAGCAATTCTCTTCCCATTTAGTGTAAGTATCAGTTCCAGAAGAGCTGTCATACAACTTTTGCCTTGTATGATAGCATGTATTTCAGTTAAAAAGTGTTACCCAGTTTATGAAAATCTGTGGGTTCCTTTGAGTAGCAACATGGTCACACTCAGGGAGATATGTTAATAAAGGTTCGTGAGTACATAATTAGATGAGAACACAATACTCTCCATTAATGAAATATGATCCATAATGAATCTTGCACGGGAGTGCTAATAACTACCTTTAGGTTAAAGTGCTCAGATGTCACAGTATAACAATATCTGTCTTAGATGTGTGTCATTACAGAAAAGTAATTAAAGGTTACTTAGCTGTTAAATGGTTACCTTGGAGGAATCCTTCAGTAATGTGGCCTCAAACATGCCTTCACAATGAAATCAATGAAGCAAATGAAATATCAGCCTTGTAGTGATCTATTTTTTGTGCAGAATATCTGGCATGGAAATATATAATATGGTTGGTTTTTAAATGTAAAACCATCTTGGTTGTTCTTATAAGTAAAGCAATGTTTATGCTATTGGGTTAAAAAGAACAGTGACAAAATTGCTGAAGAGAAAGGGAATATCAAAATTATCATGATAATTGTGTTGTGTTCCATGTGCTGCGTGAGTGCAAAGCTTAAGTAGCACCGCTCAGGATGAGAGCAGTATTAAAATTCACTCAATCCTCTTTACACCTCTGTGCTACGTGGACTTCAAAGCCTGGTGACGAGTGACTAGAGTTTTGCTAACAGCTCAGTCTGACCCATCAGAAGGATGCTTTCAGGGATTACTAGCTTGCTGCCTTCTTCTGTATTCAATATAAACCACACCAGGAAAGTAGAGTAAGCACTTGATCTGTATATAAACATTTCTCATCACCCATTCAAGTGGGAATATGACATGGGCAACAGCAGTGACAGAACTGAGCACTACAGAAATGAGAGAAATCTGTTTTTTCCCCCATAATCTCCATGCTGGATTGAAAGCTCATTTCACAGATTTTGACTTAAAAAATAATATCCTAGCATTATGCAAACTGGCAGTGACAAATACACAGTGTTTTCTGCTTTTTTCTTTGTTTAAAGAGAAACAATCCGTTGGATAAATAGATCATTTATCTGAAACCTTTTCAGATGTAAGCAAGAAAGTGTAAAGTTCAGATCTCTGCTGTCCTCCTGAAACATTAGCCTTGCTCCAGGCAATGACATTATTCACATACCTTAAGTTTACCCTTATTTAAACATTTTGCCTGATCATGTCTTTTGACAAAACAGGAAAAAAGCAAAAAAAAAACTGTGTCTCATGCTGCAGAAATCTTTGCTCACAACACAGCTAGGAAAGTACTGGCAGAAGAAACGTAAAGATGAAGAATTCTTGATAGAAATCTGCCTTTTTCATGCTATAATACGTGTTTTTGTGCCAGTGAGATCATTAGCAGTGGTGGCACCATCTTATCGGTAATATGCAAAGTAGTGGCACGTTTCAGTTGAGGATGACACCAATGTTATGGGTTCTTCTCCAGTCCTCAGGCTTCTGTGGAGGCCAGGTGGTTTGGCCTTAATTGGTTTTACTCTCTGCAATTCAGATTTCTTGAAAGATGAAGTTTCAGTCATTGTCATGTGAAAACGATCTCATGTCCTTGGTTGAAAAAAAACTCCAGACAAACTAAATAGCAGTGACAGAGCTATCTGTCCACTGAATAATCTTTAAATGCCCTTCAAAGACCTTCTACACACATAAGGGCCAAACCAACAGAAAGTCATAACATGTAAGTGTAAAAAAAAAGGAAAATGTCTGAATACCGGGATTCTCAAAGAAATGGTCAGTTTTCTGTGCTACAGGTTCAGAGATAAGACAGATTTTGACTTCTTCGGCACAGTAAAAGCATATACACTGGTTGATTAAGCCTGATTCCAGACCTGGGAAGAGCTTTTGAAGAGGGATTAGGAAAAAAAAAAAAACAGTTTAAGAGAGGAAGACTGTCTTCCAATGAGTTCTTTTGTCCTGAGGTATGATTTATTTTTTTTTAATTATGAACTACTAAATGTGTAATCAGAAAACAAATGGCATTGATTACTTTTTCAAAGGAGTAACTACAATCTTTTTATCCTATACTTCCAGGGTGTTTGAAGCATGGAACCAACACAAAACCTGAAAGCGTTTTGCTATTTGTATACATCAACATTGCTTTCTGTAGCTAACATTTATTTACAAGCTTGCAACGGGTTTCATAAGGGATATGAGTGCACCTACAATACAAACCATGTGTCAAACAGCAGAAAACTGCAGAGCAATAGTGCTGTTTTTTTTTCCCTTTACTTGATCCAAGTTTCATTTTCTGTTTGGTTAAGCATCAGTGGTCATGAAGGTGGTATATCAACAATAGTCATGGTGGCATATTCAATTTGATTATAGCTGGTTGAGGTGCTTAGCTCCATTTACTTTTTCTGAATAACAATTTATTTTATTCTGTTTTAACAAACTTTTCTGTTTATGCATTCCATCATCTTTTGTTATGAGAAACAGGGATCTGGTTTCATTGCTCAAGTGTGGGAGTAATGAAAGAGTAAGTCTTCATTAGCCTACTGGTGCTATACCTAGAGTCTTTTCCTGGAATACTTACTAGAATAACAAATCCCTTGAAGTCAGTAGTGTTTAGTCTAGATCATGATTTTTGATTCCTAAATAAAAAGCTGTGAAACTCATACCAAATTCAGGACATGGAAAGATTGGGCATCTTTTAACACGAAACAAGACCACAAAGATTCTTCCAACACGCATACTATAATAATAAATTATTCAGACACAAGTAGAAGATTTATGTATTCTCTCAAAGATCGGTGGGGATGAATAGAACAGTAAGGGGGAAAGTGACTTTGTTTAACCTCAGTCAAGAAAGGGAGCAAAAACAGGAAAGTTTGGACAAGGCAGTGGAAGTTTTGATTGCAAAAGAGCTCTCTGCATGACTTAAGCCTTGTCCGTAAGCAAACTCGTGAATGTCTCACTAAGGTAGTGCAAATCCCTGCACAGGCATTCTCATCTCAGTCAAAGTAATATTTCAGGTCTGGTCTTAACTGCCTGAAAGTAACTGAAAATAAGCTGCTCTTAAACTGAGCTCACTGTGTCGACACGGAGTGCATGTGTTTACTGGAATCTCATTACATTCAAACAAGTGATACAAGTCTGCAGATTAGTGCTTGCTCTGAAAAGGCTGTTTAGCGTTTCAAAGGATTTTGCAGGAAAGCAAGCTGGAATACAAGCCCTTTCTGCTTGTCATTTGTAGGTTTGTGAATTTGGCTTTTATTTCCATGTGCAAATGTGTTTTCATGCAGACATTGAAAAGCCATGACCCACTGTAAAAAGGATTACCTTGAAGGGAGATAGTAAGACTACAGCGTAAAGGATGGTTAACACAGAAATGCTAAATCCCTCTGTACAAAGATTATAGCACAATAAATTTTTTAACTCAAGGTACTTTCCTGACATTATAAAAACAATCACATACCAGAACCACAAAATAAAAAGTCTTAAAAGAGAGGGCTAAAAGAAAATAAAGGAACATGTCTTTTTTTAAAAAAAAAAAAAAAAGTATGATATAGAATTGCTTAAAGAATGTGATCTATTTTAGCTGATATTGCAGCAAGTAGTTTAGATAACACTTAATGACTTAGACGTTATTTTTACAATCAGTATATTTAATAAGATATTAAAGATAATAAATATGAAAGTACTTTAAAATAGCCAGCAGAAGACAGTAAGAAAAGCTGGAGATTCCAGAAAGCCTGACATCTTACTTATATGAAGCAATGACTTACTCTTATGAGCCACATTAGCCATGTGAGTAAAAGAAATAGAATCCTCGTCCAAAATGATTCATTTGGAGGAAAATATAAAAAGAAGAGCAGGGCTTTTTTTCTTCAGCTATACCTACAACACCTTTCCTGTTTGTCTGTTTGGGTAGTAAAGCAGTATGGTCAGAAACAAATCCAGGCTTAACCCTTCAAAAGCTTCCCAAACGGATAGAAGTAATATCTTTTGGGGCTAACTGGGATTTAAATTGCTGCATGAGTTAAGCTGGAGCAAAAATGGATTCCATCTTTTTTATTGAAGGCTTTCTGTTTTTCACTGGCCTTGAGTTAGGAAAATACTGCATTCACAATAGCTTTTATGGATTTAAGAATACATGACTGTGTATTGTGCTTTAACAGGGAACATATTTAAAAACAGGCTTAAGTGCTTTCCTTACTTTCGGACTTTAGATACCAGAAAAACAATTTTAATCTACTCCTTAAATTTAGCTACCTGAATTTGAATTTTCATATTTACATACCTATTTAGCAGAATGTAAATTAGACATCAAAGGCGCAATTTGAATGGGTACTTATCTGGGATAGTAACTTCAGTCTCATTTGCAATGATGTGTATAAGAACATAAATGCTATTGAAAGTAATTGTCTCCATGTTTCTTTGAGGAAAATAAAGATGGAAAGATTTATAAAAAATAATCAAATCAAACCTTTAAAGAAAACATGGTACCTCAATCTTTCTCTGAAAGGAAAGAAAATTGAAAAGAAGTTTAATATTGTACTTTAGAATAAACATTGAAACTGTTCATAATAATAATAAGACATAATCATTTATAATGGACTTCAGTCTTTTCCAGTGCTTTCTAAGAATTTCTAAGAAATACTTGTTTCAAATGAGTGTATCTTATTTTGAAATTTGTAATGCTGGTCAGTTCCACGTTTTATGTACTACAAGCCAAACTCATTACTGACAGTATTGGTGTCTGTTGACTGTGTCACTGTATAAGTGTTTTATTCTCATGTTTCAAACCTATGTTCAAGGAAAATTACTTTTTTGGATCTTCTACATGAAAAAAAAAGGGTATTTGTTTCAGTAGTCAAATAACTGCAATGAGTATTTTAAGCTTCCCTACCTGCATTTTTCTCTTTTGGGACTATTAATTCTAGATCACTTGGACTCCTCCAGGCTGACAAGACTGAAATAAAATCTGAAAAAGAGAATATGAGAAGCTGCAACAAAATTCACCCAAAGACTTCCTAAAAAGCAGAAGCAATGTTGTAGTAGAAGCCAGTAGGTTAAGCAGGGAAGGAAAGGTTGGATGTGAATGTCAGTGTCTGCTGTAAGGAGGATTTTAAATGTACTAGCCATCTGATAAAGGGAGAGATGAGGAGAGATGTAAAAATATGCACAAATAACTACTGCTATCATGCTGTCATTACAGAGATGAAGGAACAAAACTTTATGCTGAATTTAGTTGCAATAGCTAAATTTTCTATTAATTTTCATTAAATAGTGATTGCAATATTTTTTCGAGTGGTTTCAATGAATGATTGGAGACAAAGGGAAATATTATGGGAGCTTCATATTTCTTTTTAAAGCTAAATTTCTCCTGCACTATGATGGCTGGATACTTTTTGATTTCTGTAGAGGTAGGATTTGGCTATATGTGCCAATCTGTCAAATTTGGTCATTAATTACCTATGCATTTATATGCACACTAAGGTGCTTTTATGAAAAGCAGTCACGGAACCCCGTTCAGAAGGAACTTCAGCAAATTATTTCATTGTTTTCAGGGAGATTACTCATATATGCAAAATAAAGCCAAATTGAAAGTCCTGCTACATTTAGATGCTTCAAAAGCAGAACTTCCTTAGTTTCGGCTCTTCATAGACAACACCTTAGGCAGGACACTCTGAAGGGGAAAGGGAGAGAGATTTGAGATTGCTTGTATTACCAGGGAACACTGTCTCATGAAATGAAGGAAAAATGACAGCAAGAACGATTAATAGATGGCAACAGGACAGTATGTTGGAGGATCTGAGACTTTCAGTATTTTGCTCTTTCCTGCTGTTAGATAATTTACTCCCTCCAGATTTAGATTACAGCCTAATTTCAGAGGGTAGAAGTTATTTTATCTGATATAAACCACCTGAAATATAGTCAGCTGGTGTACTTATCCGGCCTCATTCCTTGTTAATGGTTTATGCATTTTGCAGAAGTAGTGACTATCTTTCACACCTATCGTAATATCTGAGATGTTCATGGCCATGAAATAAAAATAATAAAATAAAATGAGGCAGTCACTCAGAAGCAATGCATTTCAGAAAAGTTCCTGGATATCGATTTACATTTCTCTGAACTAGAAAGAATAAAATTGTACAAATTGAATCCAAGAAGGGAACCCAGGGAGCAGTATGAAATTTCAGACACAATTCAATTGTACAAGAGTTGAGGCAAATTATTACTCAGCTAAAAAAAAAATCCTCATCAGCCTTCAGAAAGAACTTAGGTACTGCTGTTAAACTTAGATTTTAATGCTGAAATTCTTCAAATGTAACAGTGCAAATATGTAAGTCTGTTAGAAACATTTGGTGTTCTTCCTTAGACATTGTCACCTAAGACAGTAAATTAAATCCCTATGAGTAGATTAAATCCCTATGCTGAAAACTGTAAAAGTGGCTACAAACTTATGTGATGGCAAGGTAGAGGTGGCAGAATGGTAGGAGTGCAGCAGGAAGAAAAAAGCATCTGGACATTGTAAGATAGAGCAAGTCTGATCTATTTTACATCCTTTTATTGTCACTGTATTGTCTGTTTGCTGCTTACACTTACTGATTTTCTACCAGGAATCTTCTACTGCCCTTTAGCTTCTCTCTGTAGGCACGTATCCTCATCATGGTACAATTTGTAGTAAATGGGGTTTTAACTTCTTATATTAGTTAAGAAGATTAACTGCAGAATTTAAAACCTGCGACCAAAATTTGATGAAATGACTTAAAATGAATGATACTTAAGATAGAAAGAGGCTTCTGAATACCAAGAGACAAAATCCAGACAGCAGGAAAATAAGGTTAAATCATTCTATCTGAAGCCATTTCAAAAAAAGAAGAGGAAATGTGTGACATATGGTATCAAGTGAGGCACTTGAAGTTGAGTCTAAAAATGTTTAAAAAGACAGCTGTAAGTTTGCATGATTAAAAAGAGAAAGGAAGGATATTATGATACATCAAGAAACAAGGAAGAGTTATGAAACCAGAGGTGGATTTGTTGGATATTTATTTGCTTTTCTTATCCAGTGGTTTCCAGTGTTTTTATTATATTTATCTTTAAATTCAACCTCCACCTCTATCTTCCGTTCTGTTTCTCTCAGTGACATCAGTGCTGGCTATTAACACAAAAACTGGGTGGTTCTTTGAACCTTGAAACCAAAGCAAAGAACAATTTAGGGAAAGAGATAATTACATATCAGCTCTTCTTCCCTCCAATATGTTTAAACACATTAGATTATTTTAATAAGTTTTGGATGTGATGGGAACATTTTAGAACTACATTGTCACAAGAATCACCACTGACTGTATTTGAATTGTAGAAGACAGCTTAAAAAAAAAATCCCAAACTTACCTCTTTTATGAAATTGTGTGGTGTGATTATCTGATCTTTATTCTAAGCTAGAAGACCTATTTCTTTTTAATTTTTATTTAGCTAATTAATATTAAGTTACCTTAGAGCTGGTAATCTGTGAGAGGGATTTTTGCTTATATTAATTTTTATTTAGCTAATTAATATTAAGTTACCTTAGAACTGGTAATCTGTGAGAGGGATTTTTGCTTTCGCTGATAGTTCTTGTAGAATCCAAGCAAATAAAAAACAAGCGGCTATTTGCATATGGCAATTTGTCCGTGCATTGAGAACCCAGCGGAGATATTCCTTGGGAATCACAGGGAGACTAAAGACTCTCTGGGCACAAAGACTGATGCACTCTCCCCATCACAAGTGATCCTTACCAGTCTTACTTGGCACACTGTGAGCAGCCTTGCATGTGCTGAGTAAGCTAAGTTGCCATTAGCTTTACCAGGATTTGAAGCAGGGCTATATACTTTTGTTATGGCACTGGACAAGGCTCAGGAACCAGAACATTAGCTTTTTGCTTTGGCACCGATTTCCTGGCTAAACTACCTAATTTCTCTCTGCCTCATTTCATAAGAACAGTCAAATCTGTTTAGCCCAAAGGCTCATTTAGCCCAGTATCTCGGTTCTCACAAGGGCCCATAATGGATGCCAGTGGCAGAGAATAAGGAGGCGAGCATGCAGCAGTGATGAAGTTAGTCTCCCAGGCTCCAGCACTCGTTGTTCAGGGATTTCTTGAACCAGAAGTGGAATCTCTGTGTTTAATGCTTTTCAATGACTTCATTTTGATGAATTAGTACTCACGTTTCTTGAGCTCATATATCTTTTAAGTATCCACAACATCCCATGCCCTACAAATTGTAACATGTGAGGAGCAAATTTTTATTTTGTTTTAAACTCTCTACCTGTCAGTTTCTCATTTTAGAACAAACTGAGAACTGTCTTCTTTTCTTCCAGTGTGCTGTATACTTTCTATGAGGACTTTAACTTCATGCAGTACTGAAAATGTAGGAGTGCCATGCATTTATAGAGGCATAAAGATGCTGTTGGTTTTGCTCTTTATTTCTTTCCTTGAAACTCCTAACATTAAATTTGCTTTTTTAACTGTTACTAGGCATTGACCTCATTCATAAAAAATAAAATAAAATTTTATAAAAGCTATTGTGACTTTAAAATATTGTTCTTGATCTATAAAACGAGGCACTGGAATAGTGTTTGCAGAACTGCTTTCTGTGGAAAGATACAGAAGGAAACAGTGAGTGTAGCTTTACACAAAGTGCCAGAAAGTCCTTGAAGTAAATACCCAAGTTGTTCTGGTTTATTGTAGCTGCCTTCAGTCAGTAATATGAGATTTTATCTGTCACATTGACAAATAAAACATTTTCAGACAGAAATGCAGTTTTAAAAATCCTGTTTCTCTATACAAAAAAGTGACTCTGCTTCTGGTCTTTGGAGGCCTTAATCAGCGGCTACTGAAAGATGAGAGGAGGGTGCCAGAGACTGCATGGGCTTTAGAGCAGATGCTTAGTCACTGATATGAGAATAAAATGCCAATCCTGCAATTTGACTTCTCTGCTACCACTAACACCTCCTGAAGCAGGAAGACAGCTGGGCTTATTGCATTTCAGATTCCATTTGTAAGTGTTAATTTTTATGCCTGCATACAAAAGAAAAGGGGAAATATACGTTTCATTCCCACAGTTTTTCTGTGCATCTCTAAACATGCTGTATGGGACTAGTGGACTTTTCTAACCCTCCTGACACTTTTCCTACAAGGAAACCCCAGCATCATTGCAGATGTTTGGTCACTTTTTCTACAAGGCCATCTCTCTGACTTCTTCCCTTTCCGAGGGACTTAAGTTTCGACAGCAACCAATTATAGCTGACAATGTTTCAAAACTGTCTCCTATTTCTGGGGGACCTGTAATCAGTGTTCAAATCTTAGAAAGTTTCATCTATAAAGAAAAGATAAGCTCAGCAGAGTTCAGAAGGTGCCTCAAACAGCACAAACACCTTCTCCTGTTGAAATGTTTACATCCAAGGTGATAGAAAGCTGAGCAGCATTATCTTGCAGATGATCTGACAAGATTTTATAAATAAATACAAAGGCATGTGTTTTTTCCCTACCAATTAGAATCAAATTTTCTGGATCCAGGGTTATCTTACAGTAAGGAAACACTCCAGTTGTAAAACTAAGACAAGATGGTTTAGAAGCAACCCAGTGCCTTAAAAATTGCATTTATAATGTGGATGTGCAAACAACCCATGGATCCTTCTGATGTTTGTCCTGCTTGATAATCTCCAAAACTGACTTTTTCTTTTAGTTGTATTGTCTTTCACTGGGTTGCACAAGCGTTGCTGAGAACTCATCTCATTCTCTAAAGGTGTTTTTGTTTGTAGATGACAAATTAAAAGGGTGATTTGGCACAGCACATGGGATGACTAAGATTTCAGGTCTTATTACTTGTGTTTGTGCATGTATGTTTATGTGTAATTATACATTTCAAGAATCAACAGCTAAGTCCAGTTAAACATTGAACATTTATCTGCATAAATGCAAATGAAGCTTGCATTTCGGTTAGATATTCTAAAACAAGTAATCAGTGTGGATGAAGAACACACATGATTTTTCTTCTCAGTGTTTATTGCCCTTACTTTAATGATGACAAAAAGCAGAAGGGTGATGGTACGGATGCAAGTTTAGAAGTCGTATACTCATCAGTTCAAACCTTTTAAATTGATGGTGATGGAGAACAACTGTTGTAATTCATAGTCATTTGGAAGGATTTGCTGTGACCCCGAGTTAACATGTAAACATGGCAAGGGATATGAGAAAGTTTCCTCTGATGTTCACTGAACTTGAGGGTAATGTTTCTTTGACTTCAGTGGGCTCCACGATGAAGCCCTGAGAGCAGAGCCTGAGAAGATATGCATGAAGGTCTCAGGGATCACACCACATTTGGGACAGCATGACCCTTAGTTGCAGTCTGTAGGGTTTATTGTCACAGTCCTTAACACTCCTCTGAGCACAGACAGGTCCTGCCTAACCCAGTGCATGGCCACAACCACTCCACGCCATGGCTGTCATCTGGTGGTGGGTGACAAAACATGAAGTAATCTAAATGTCATCTTTCTTTCTCAAAAAAAGTTGAATAACTTAATCATTTGGATTCCATTAAAAATGGCTACAGAATATTATCCCAGAAATCAACAGAACTTTCAGGAGAACTCCTTTCCTGTGAGAGGTTGATGTGTTTGTCAGTTTACTTTAGTCAATGAAGTCATTCTGTATTATACTGTAGAATACCACACTGCACGACACGACATGATATGACACTAGACTACACTACACTTTACTGTGATCTTACCGGGTGAAACAGCCAGGATTTTGAGCCAAAATTCTGTTAGATGAAAGGCATCAATCCTTCTTCGAAAATATGAGTATCAAGAGTTGGGTTGTCCGGCTGGACACTGATTAGCCCCAATGACACTCTGCATTCCTATTTATGAGTTTACATATATAGACATATGAGCTGAGAATATTACATATTCTTGCCAGCATCGCTGACTTTCTTTCCTTCTGGGGACTCCTGGATGCTAGAAAAGCAGGCAAGATAGTGAATAAATAAGTGAATTTTAATGTCTTTTTTTTCCATCATCCTGAATCAAAAACACTTAAATCCATCTCTTTCTGTGTCAGCAAAATTTTTGTTGCACTGGGAAAAGAATATCAAAAATTCTTGACTTTTTAATAAAAAAACCCAACCTGTATGAGAAATGCATTGCTCTTAAACACAGTGCCATGAGGAATAATTGCAACTTGTCACAGAGAGAGGCTGTAATTATGTCTACTGTTAGTTATGTCTCCATGTGCACAGTAGAAGTTAGTTTTTCAAATCCGTTGTTCTCTAATGCAATACCAGTTATTAACATGTTGAGGATATTATTTTTTGCTAATGAAGAAAAATAAAGTGGGGCTGTAGAAGGGCTGGGTGCTGTCACACTGAAAGCAAGTGGAGGGAACAAAGAGAAAAGAGAAGTGCTTATTGGAGACATTTCAGACCTAAGCTTTGCCTCAGGAAAAGCAAAATTGCCCAAAGGGTCAGAATTTCAGCTTCTGTGTTCCAGACCTTGTTAATGTTTTTATTTTTTTTAAAATCTGAATGTATACCAAATGCTGGCTGACACTTTACAGGCTTTTCTGAGTTAAATGTTGCAGATAAATTGCAGTATCTTCGAGAAAAAAGCAAAGCTTAATAGTTGCTACAGTAGTTGCTGTGGATGTAATTCTCTATCTCTTCTTTGTTATTTGCACAAATTCACTGAAAGCATGCCCACTAACTCTTATTTCAGGGGGAAAAGTTCATAATGTTTTTCTAGGCTTCCTCCTTATTCTGTGACTCATTTACAGACAGATTTTGGAAGCCTTTAGTTAGGACGTGTGCTCATATTAGGGATTTCTCTATGCTAGGAATTCAGAAGCACGTAGGCTAAAAAGCAAAGCAAATATATGCATTAATTTTCAGAAGTGACTGACAGTTTCATGTATCGGAATTTTTAACTGCCCAGGAAGGTATTTGGTGAAAATCAGAGCCGTTGAGCAAGACTTAAATTGGGTGCCCAACTTGGGAGCATGCAAAATCACTTGGGAAATTAGAAAATCTTGGCCATATGCTTATATGTTAACTCCACTTGACTAAGTCCTTTCTGTATGTTGCTTCCCCAATTTGCAGTTGTTTTTGTGTTGTAAATAAGATACCCTTGACTCAGACATGAAAGTTGCCCAGGAAAACTGGAGAACCTTTCTCTTGTTAAATAGCACCCTAATTATAGAAGCAATTTTACAAACAATCCCCTGGGGGAAGCATTTTCATTCTCATCAGGAAGGCTCTTGAATAAAATAACACCTTTGCTAACTTCATTTATTTACAACAGGACACAAGACTGAGACTGGGTTAGATTTATTGCCATTACATCACTGATGCTCAGTAATTCATAAAACATTGGGTCTAGGAGTTAGCACTGCTGTTATTTCCTCTGATGCCTTACCTCACCACAGTCTAATAACATACAGGAAATCCAGAAGACAAAGGGGGAAAGCAGTGGTCTTGCATGCTAAAAATACCCATAGAAAGCTAGTACAATCGTGTAATAGAGTATGGCCCAATAATTTATTTAACATAATAGTAGAATCTGCTAAAGCAATTAGAATCTGTTCCAAATGGTTTTAATGGAAAATATGTTGGGGGTAAGAATAAGAACACTTAAAGAATTGAGACTTTTAGGTTATGTGATTCAGTCACGTGTACTGGTTTTAGGTTTGTATATCTTATTGCTTACATATGCAGACCACTTAATAACTTGACTAGAACAGACAGACATTGTATGGTGGTTATATTTCCAGAGGTCATCCTATATGAGCCAGACAGTGATATTAGGTGATGTATTACACTTGACAACCCAGAAAGTTGCAATACAAAGGCATTCTAATTCTCAGTGTCCTCTGAGAATAGTTCAATATCTTTGATGGTATCTAGTGTCTGGTATGCCACTGAGATGACATTTTTGGTGTCTTTACTAATCAGTCAAGGTTAACGTCATTCATGCTAACTGTGCATTTGGTTTGTTTTGGGTTAGATGTTTTTTTTTCTAATCCCTCTATATTTGCAAATTTTTCTAAAGGCATAAGTAGTATGAAACTATAATGAAATTCCTCGATATTTTTCATGTCTGTTCATTTATTTGTGTTACTCAGAATTATTACGATATTTTATGCAAAATATAAATTTAGGCAGTGCTTTAAAATTGGTACAAATAGGTACATGACATCATTAGGGGAAAAAAGACCAACCCCCAAAAAATTTTTCATGAAAGGCAGATAAGGCTGGTATCTTTAGCTTATGAAATATTGCAAAACCAAGTTCACTAACATATATTTCTTTTTTGAACAGCTGCTCAGTTTGACTGTGCCTGCCCTCCTATTATTTACATATGTTGCACGGTTATTTGAAAGAGGCTGTTCTTCATATAAATACCAATATTAGTATTCAAACTGGTACGTTCAGGTGTGAACAAGTCTTCACTATTTGACACTGACACTTGGCTTGTCTTCCAATCAGAAGCAGAAACACTTACAGATCATAAACTAGGAATAATGAATAGATTGAACCAGCTGTTCCTGAACAGCCCGTTTGGCTATGTTTTCCCTTTCATTAAATTCATTGAATTATAATTATGTAGATAGATATATATGTAGTTAGATAGATAGACAAGAAAGAAATATTTCCCTTTTTGTGAAGGTTTATGGTAATTTACTATTATTAAATTTAATTTCAGAACACAGGAGAGAAATTTGGGACTTCTGTTGGTATTTCACTGAAAGAGAGCTATTGAGAGGGTGAGTTGTCCAAATTCAGCTTAGTCTAGGGAGACAAGTCTTCAAAACTTGTGCTTACCAGAGCTGTCTACTGCATCTTAAGGCATCTTCTGAATGTCATAAGCCAGGAAATCTTTACAGTAGGAGTGACATACTGGGGTAAAAGGAGAAGGAGAAATCAAGAGCTCTGTTCTGTTCTCATTAATCTACAGAAAGAACCATGGAGCTGTATGTTATCTCAACAGGTCTTTCATCTCAATATGAGAAATAAGATTTTCAGGTATGTCAGTGCATACCTACAAGTAGAGTGGCTCACTTGGAAAGACTGTTTCTTGGCTGTAAAAAAAAAATACACAGATAATGCAGAGACTGTTTCAGAGGTCTTGCAGTGCTGAGGAAGCTGGGCAAGCTGCCTGAGGGTAGGCACAGAGAGCTGGGCAGGTCTTCTTAGGAGCTCACGATCAGTTTCGCAGCTAGATGCTCTTCAACAAAGTTCCTTCTCCATCCCCTTTAGCACAGCATAGCAGCCCAAGAGAGTTTCAGTTCCGGGTCCTACAGAAGCTGGTAACCTTTCTTTGGGAACAACCCTTTACTAAAGATCTGTCACTTACAGTGGTTTCCCACAGGATTTTAAAACTTTTTTCCATTAACTCAATTCTGCTAAGTCTCAAGTTGGAAAACCAAAATGTAATAAAAGTGTTGCAGAGCCCAGTTTTACCCAAATGTGTTCAGGTAAAAACCCTATAGCATATGGAGCCTAACACTAAAAGTCAGAAGCCCATTGTGCATATTTCTTTTCTTTTTTCTTTCTTTTTTCTTTTTTTTAACAATTAATGATTTAAAACAGTTGCATTATTGCTTCAATCACTTTTCACCTATTTCCCCAATGGTTACCACTTGCCTCAATATTTACATTTGTTTTAATATTTGTATTTTTTGCATAATTTCTCACATTATATTTATTTGCACTTGCACTTTTTTAAAAATAAAGCATTCCATGGGGATGACTTTAATAAAAGTTTCTTATTAAAAGTTCCATAACAGCATGATACCCAAACCTGAAAACAAAGTCCTTATATTTAGCAGTTTTCATGACTCAATAGATTAAGTGTGAAATAGGAAATATAATAACAATAACAACATAGCCATATCCTGCACAGTTGTTCCACTGAAAATTATTCTTGAAAAGTTACACATTTCATAAATAAATCATTTCTCATAAAGTGAAATGTACTTAAAAGACTCTGTGAGTTGTCCTTTATACAGTCATAAAACGTGTGCACAAAAAGTTGTATAGGGCTAGAGGAAAATAAAAAATTCACTGAAATTTATATACTACAAGGGAGGAAAAGAAATAAAAGGAAAAAAAAAAAAACAACCAGAGAAACCATCAGTGTCTGTTTTCAAAGTCAGGTGTCTCCAATCTGCTGTCTCAGGAGCATTCATTTCAGAAGAACTCTTAGCTCAGACCTGAATTCATATGAAGCCTCCTCTGTGGTCAGTGAAGAGAGATCTTACCCTGAGGAACGGCAGTGCTGGGTTGGTCTGACTCATCATTCAGAGGAATCTGTTGCTTTCTGCTGACTGTGACTAGGGCAGCAAATTTAGCCCACCCCAATTAACAGTTCTATGTAGAGAGGATAAATCTATTTTTTTTTTGCCAAAACCAGCCAGCATATGCTTGCATCTTTCTTGTCCTTGTTTCGTTGAGACAGTTCTGGAAGGGCCAGCTGCTGACAGAGATACATAAAATGGTTTAAAAACTTATCATACTGGATATATATTCACATATATGCATATGCAGGCATACAGTTGGTATATATAGATTTATATGTATATATGACATTGTATTGTATAGGTACACTGACTGACTGAACCTGTTCAACAGTAAGATACGAAATAAGGCTTGTCAGATAGGAATGTCTTGTCACCACTTGGTACCATGATATGGAGCATTATTTCAGCCGTCTTTCAGCCATTGGAAAGCGAATCTCTAGAGCCTTGAAATGGCAGAAGAATGAGCATTATAACTTTTACATTCATTTTCAGGACTGAACTGTAGTTCTTTCTGGCTGAGTCTTGCCATATGTCACACTATGTGCAACACGGAAATGTGTTTTAAGGAATCAGAAGCATAATCTTCCACCACGCAGAGCATTTACTAGGTGACACAAGTCATGCCATACCATGGGCCAGCAGTCGTGTGACTGTAACTTCAGCTTGCGGTCAGTTGTTGTCATTATGGGTTTGTGGAATTTCAAGACCTAAACAATCTCTCATTTTCAGCAGTTTTATTATGGATTATAAAGAAGCATCAATGAGATATAAAACTAGAGTTTAATAACCCAGCACCAACATAATAAAACATGATACAGCAAGGTTTTTAGTGATGAGGATCCTTAAAGAGGTTTGAAGTACATATTGTAATGTCCTTTTCGGCTGCCAGTGCAACTAAAGAAGTGTTATGGACAATAAATTAGACTTGATGAGTTAAAAAGGCCTTTCTTTAAGTATCTTTTTTTCTTTTTTTTTTTTTTTATTTGCTTTTCTGGAGAATTTCCACCAGCCTGGCAAGCTTGCTTTGTCATGAATTCCTGCCTTTGATCAAATAATAGCCCTCACAAAACTTTGAAACAGTGAGCATTTAGTGAATACACAGTTTTTCTTGCTGTTTGTGGCTATTTGCTGACTCATTACATTCTTTGCATTCAATTCAATGTAAAATCCAAGATGCAGCAAAATTATAAACTGATCAGAATATTTTCGAAGAGCATATAATGTATATGCTTTCTAGCTGAAATCTCTTAGCTGCACTGTGCAAGAGAAGGCCAGAATCACACGATCCAAATTCCCCCTAAGCCTCTGAGCACAGGTCTTTGCTGGCTCCAGGCAGACGGATTCTGGCCCTGAGTTATTACCCAGGAGCTGCCCTTGCTCTCTCTGCTGTCTCCACAAAGGTTTCCAGGTGTAAGTTAGGTGGACAGGACTTGATAACAACAGGAGCATAGCCTGAGTTTCCCATCTGATGTGGAGGTGAGCTCTCTGGAAAACAAGGAAGTACAGCTTTTATAAAAAATAAAGAGATAAAATTTTACCCTCAGATATTGACATTGACATCTCATCTCTTGCTGTCATAGCATCCCAGGGCAGAATTTGGGTGCGAATGCCACAGACCAGTGACCAGTACAATCAAGTACCTATCATCAGTAATTTTGCTTTCTAGGTTTTTAAAATGGAGGTGGGGAAGTACATAGAAAAGAGTTTATTCCTTTGTTGCCTGTATTTATTGTTGGTTTGTAGGTAGAAGTAGCTTGACTTCAGCACCCAAAAAGCTATTTGGGCAAGTTGCCTTGTTTGTGACCAGTTAGATTTCCTATAGCATGTTTATCAAAACTCCTTGGGGCCTCAGACTAACCGTGATACATTTATTTGGCACTTAACAGTGATTTATTTATTGTCATGATTACTTGCCTATACATTTGGAAGCTTATTGTACGTGCCTCTACTTTGCATTTTAACTGAAATATGAAAACACTGTGAGATTTCCCTGTCATGCCTCTTTTTTCAAATGTTCTATTCCGCAAACATGAAGAGAAGGGTAGGTCATCTCTGACTTACTCTGACCCAGTTCTCCACTCTTTCTTGCCTGTTAGACACCAATATCAGTAGAGTTACAGTGACATAAACCAGAAGAATACAGTCAGAAAATCAGGTCCTTCCTACACCAAATCACTTTCCACATCTGTTTCCTATTTGTTTTACAATGACACATGGGATTATCTTGGGAATATATTCTGGTTTAACTGTCATGCCATTGACTTTATAGCCTTATCAAATATCCGTTGGTGTGCAGGTTGAGCAATTATCATCTACTAAGGAGAAATCCCAAGAAAATGTAGACTGATAATAACATTTTTAAATAATGGCTTGTAGCATTAGTGCCATTTTCTATTATTGTATTTGAGGTCTAGCATTCTCCTCAATTTACTTCTTTTATTTGTTGTGCAAGATCTAGATATGGACCCTACATCAAAATTTCAAAAACAGTTTTCTTTTTCATTATTTATCCGTTTCTGGTTAGAAGGAGCAAAGACAGAAAATTGGACAGAAGCAAAGAATGTGTCTGGACTATTAAGAAATAGAAAGAAAGACAAAGGGAAAGAAAGAAATTTAATACTGTGCAAGATATTACAGATACAAGATGACTGTATAAACATAATCAGGCAGACTACATCTACAAGAATATGTCTTAGGAGACTGAACTTGCATTCTGGGATCAAAATTCATGAAGTTGTGTCCAAACTTTTTATCTTACAGTGCAGTAAGCCCCTCCAGATAGACCATTCTGCTAACAGTCTATTTTCCCTTCACCTTTTTCTCCAGTAAATTGAGTGAAATGTGAAGTCCTTCTGATGTTCCTTTGAAAATATGTAATACACACACAAATATATGCTTGCATGATGTAATGAAACAAGCCTGTAATAAAAACTGTAGCCTGTGACCCACTTGTAGAAACATGGATTCAATAGCACCATTTGGAAGTATGTTTGGTGACTGGTCTGGTCCATGCCTAAATTCAGTATGGATGAACAAGATGGGGAAGGCAGGGTGCCAGAGAGAGCACTGCTTCCAAATACTTGAATTCACTCCTCATGAGAAAGACATCAGCTATTTGTCTGAATGATCTTCACATTAAAAAAACATTATCAAAGCAGTTGCTGAATAAAATTTGAAATGTTGATAATTTTTTGCATCCTCCACAGCATTGTGGAGTACCAAGTCTCCAGCACTGAGAACTGGAGATTGTCCTTGAGGGGGAAAGTATTGTGCACAATTATGAGACTTCTACTTGCGAGCACAGGACAATATAAGACACTGGAGTTTACGTGCTAGTTAAGCTTTCATGAAGTTCTAGCCTGAGACAATCTAGAGAAGTGAAGCTGAATGGGCAGCTTAGGAATGGCCTATAACTGCTTGAAGCATGGTTACAAAGGATGATTTTGCCATCTATTGGCATCTTTACCATCATTGCAAATGCCATGATAAGGACAAAACATCGCAACTTGTTCCTTGGAAGGTTCAGTTTAGAAAAAAAAAAGTTCTTCACTACGAGAGGCAATGGAAGTTGCCCAGAAAGGTTATAAAATTTCCATTCCTGAAAGTTTTCATGACTTGGCAAGACAAACCCAAAACTAACTATACCCTGTGTTGACGATAGCCTTCTTTCAAGTATTCCTGGACTTAATAATATCTGGAGAGCCATTCCAGGCAGCAGCTCTATGGTTCTGTTTGGAAAGGGATGATAAGATTAAGAAAGAGGGATTTGAGGTAGTTTGTGAAAGCAGTAAGTGCTTGAGAATCAAGATAAAGAACTGATCTGTTATGAAATAAATAGAGCAAAATGTTGTAATATCTTCTTAGTTGCTTTCTACTCTCAGCACATATAGTTTAGATATATATATTTAGATATTTATTTTTTATTTATTTTCTTAAAACAGATGACTGATCTCTGAATCACCAGTAAGAAAGAAAAGAGACTGTATCAAGTTGTAATTCCTATTACAGACTAAGCTACTCCTGCAAATATTGTTTAAAGGAAGTGCTTCAGCATTTACCTCACAGAGAATGTTTAGATATAAGCAACTGAGAATGGAGAACAAAGGCCTAAGTAACCACAGAAACTGCTGGGGGTAGGGGTTGTCCAAGCTTTGGGGCTTCTTGACTTACTTAGGTGTCAATGTAAATTAACCACAGTGCAGGTGGGAAATGGAATTTTCAGTTTTTGGTGTGACCTCCACAAGTTGTTTGTCAATGTAGAAGTCTAGTGTGCAAAAATCATCTATTCTTCTGGTTTTACCTTCAGTGAAAAACATAAGACAAACACACTATTCAAATTGCTTGGCAGATTTGATTCTCCAGTTAAAGTAATTAAACATACTGAAAAGCCCATTGCTTTGGATTTACTAACCTTGATTTGAGTCAGATTTGAATGAGGCCCTTTTTAATCTAGGTTTATATCCCCATACGCTTTGCCATCACCCTGTATATTTTAAAAGTTTCATTGCATAGTATTGAAGAATAAAAAAATACCCTCTCCTAATGCAGTTAGAATTGAATCTGAGGATATATGAAACAGTAAGTCACTAAATACTCAGGTTAGCACAGGTAGAAAAGTACAGTCAGAGAAGAACAGGTTTTGTCTTTTTGCAGACAGAAGTTTCAAATTCCAGCTTCTTCAGTTACTATTACTCAGACATATACTCAGCGGAAGCAAATTCAACGAAACCATGTAAATTGTATGTGGAGTAAACAGATGAGACACGAGCTGTGCATGTGTATTTGTACTTTTGACTCGCACGATACTGATTAGGTGGGTACTTTGCCAGATCTTCACCTAGTGTAATTTGACTTCTCTGAAGCCACAAAACCTAGGATGAATCCTACATACTGCACGCTATTTAGTTCAACTTATTTTTAGTTTTCCTTGATCAAATAATGTAGCTTTTTCTTTCTCTTTTTCCACCCCACAGGACAACATTTTTAGAATGGACGAGTCACATTTTGAAAATGGCAGAGGAAAAAGTCCTTATGATCCTAAACTGCTGACAGCTTCTCTTTTAGTAGGTAGGTGTCACAATACAAGTTCAATGAAATGTGCATTCACTGTAAATGATTTCCAGTGTTCTGTATTTTTCTCATTGCAACAGCTATGATAAGGCTTTCTTTTATGCGTTTTATTTCCAGGCTAAAGTCATTCTGTTTTCATTTTTAATACAGTTGCCCAGCTGTCTTGAGAAACAAGGTGTGTGCAAACCAAGAATCAAGTATCACAAGAACCGCTTTATACCTTTGTAAGACTTGATTCTGCAGAGTGTTTCTCCTCTCCAGAGCTAGGTGACTCTGGAGGTATTTTAATTGCCCAGTTTACAGGCTGGCCTCACTGACGGTCACGGCAGCACAGCTGAAAGCAAAGTGAGAGTAGGAATAAGTAACTTCTTGCACCAGTTTTGCTGTCAAGGAAGGTCTATCACCCAAGTGTACCTGTATGTGAGCTGGAGATATACAAGCAGCCACAGATCTAGGGCTTAAAATGATGTTTCAGCTGAAGAGATTTATCTGACAGTGAATACAATTGAACTTCTGGCCAGAACAGAGGGATTGACATAAATTAGATATTTCTGCATTAGTAATACTTAATTTCATGGAATATATAAATATAGAGTACCTGGACTTGTGTTAGTCTAATTGAACTAATCCAATTGATTGAATTTATCCAATTGATTTAACCTATCTAATTGAATTACTTGTGTTCATTGTTCTTCCTTTTCCGCTACAAAAAAGACAAAATGATGTTTTGTGAGAAGAAACTAAGAATGAAACAAATTAGGTTCTTCTTTCTGTAATGACTCTGCCCTGGTGTAGCCATTTTATCCTTAATGTGTAACTTTCTGGCAATTTATCACAGCATCAGATCCAAGGGAGTAGAAGACTGCAGATTCTTTTATCTCAGAAGTCTTTGGGAAATGACACATAACCAGATACATTGGTTTCTTCAGGACTTTGTCCGTATTGTCTAGGGCCTTGCCTACCACCTACCCTTATTATATTTACATTACATTTAAAAATTAAGCTATTTAAAATAGCAACAAAGATTCACTCTTGAGTCTGCCTCATTTCCTGATCTTCGAAGCCCCTAATGATCACTGGTGATGAGCTGTCCTGGGGGGACACACTTTTTAACAGGAAAACCAAGAAAGACGTCCACATCTTGCTCCAACTTGTACCCTGTACAAACAGAAAGGGAAAAAATGTGTGTGTAAAAGGCCAGTGTATAAATTAGTGCCTAGAGCAGCTTGAATTTGTGGCAGAACTACTCTCAAGGGAATGGCTTTACTATTTACTTTAATATACAATAAAGAAAGAGAATGATGACAAACCAGTATTACATGGTATACCCGGTATGCAACTGCACAAAGTCAACAGCATCTAGCTTTTCACATTCTTTTTTTTTTTTTTTTCCACCCAGTTCGGCACAAATATGATTATCTTATTTCCCTTGGCTTAGATTACATGTCTTTAAAACATCTTTGCTTTCTTGAGCCCACTCTCTGTCACTACAGTTTTCTCTCTATGTATTTTTCCTCCTAATAAACAGTGGACTGAGCATGATATTTTGTTTTGAATCAGGCTTCAGTTAGAGCCATGGGTGTATTAACACTACAGAAAATGGCGCAAATTCAACATTCAAAGCCAGTGACTAATTTCTACTTCAGTGACTTACTCAAAATACAGGGTGAAGCTGAAATTAACAGTCCCGCATCCTGAACACGAACACCCTTTCTTCTCTGCCTCCTCGTAGCTACCTCACAGTTATACTGTGTTACTGATTATAATGTTATGTCTACTTCAGTCCTTTACTGCGGAGGTTCCCCTGATATTTCAGAAAGTGTACACCAGTTTCATCACTGATTTGTGGTGACTCACTCTTATCTTTGCCAAAAAAGCATAAATTTTATGGTAAAATGGTGACCTGAGGCAAAATAATTTCCTCTCCTCGAAGTAGGTGAGGAACAGGGAATGAACTGGCCAAACAAAGACTGCATGGAGACGTTTGGTCCAGCTGCTCTCTGCAGTAGGTAGCACTGGAGTGAAGCAGTGAACAGGGCTATGAAGACCAGAGGAACCTCTTGACTGCAAATGCCTCACATGAAGAACAACATGGATGGACTGTTTCTTCCTTTCTCCTGAGCTGAATGCTAGCTCAGCTGCTCCTGGCCCCTCGTGTGCCAGAAGTGTTTGTCCTCACAAACAACCATGATTTAGCTTACGTTCAAGAGGGCAACTGTGTAAAACAATTGCCCAGCACTCATTAAAATGCAGTGTTGTAATTAGTAACACAATGTAACTCTCAGAAAAATAAAAGAAGGCTGAGAAGTAAGAGAAATTTATATGATTAAATACGGGAGGGAAAAATAACCTCTGTTCTTCATCAGAAACACTAAAGAGAGATTTTGCAAAGTGTGGAAGAGAGTATATTCTAGACTCCATAACGAGACGGTAAATCTTAGGTAAGTGAAATGTAATTACCCAAGCTGGAATTTGGGAAAAACACCAAGGTTAATTTGCAAAAAGTAACTAAAGATCTTTTACAGACATTAATGCCCAGGATTCTTATTTTATATTTCAGCTGAAATAAACTCTAATAAGTGTAAAAAGGATCTTCAGTTTTCCCTCTCTCCTAAAAAAAACAATAACATATGTAAAAAAAACCCACCAAAACCAAAACAAACGGTTCATCATTATTAAATTGTTCCAATATTTTTTCTAATATATGTTCCTTGTTCCATCCACCTGCAAACATTTTTCATTATTTTTTTAAGAGTAGTTCATTAAAGGTAGTTATTGCTACTCTACTCTAAAGTAAACACCAGCTGGGAACATGATATAACTAGTTCCTAGTAATGTAAGACATTACTCAGCCATTCCCATCTATGTGCTGCTAACTAAACAATCTCCATTTGAGCAGGCTAATGCATGAAAATGTAGAGACTAAGCAGTCCCTGGGCAGCATTAGTGTGTATTCCAGGGAGGAAGGAAAATGAGAGGCAGCATGGTTTTCAAAGAATGTAATCACAGGAGAAAATTATCACTGAATGTATTAGTCTAAAGCAATTGTATTGGGATAGTTGAAAAAACCTCAGAGAAGGAGACAGCATTGTCCCATTATCAGTGTTTAGGAAATGACCCTTTGGGATTTTCAAAAGCTCTGATGATCCAGAATCCTCAAAGCTGTTTATGTTCCTATATCTCAGTGATATTTATTAAAAAAACAAAACAAAAAGAAAAAAAATCAAACCTATTTAAAAAAAAAAAAAAAAAATCAGTTAAAATGTCTGAATACTCCCAGGTATGGATCAATGTGATCTGAAATACAGTGGCTTCATACCAAGGAAGAACTTTACTATCTTATTTACTAGAAATTAGCTACTAAGTACATATCTGGTTCAGGATTTTAGAGTTATTCTGCTTTCTGGGAGTTCTGATTGTTGACTTTAAAAGGACTGGAGTCAAACCACTATACTATGTATGTCTGAAAATCTTAACTTTAGTGACTAAACCTACTAACCAAGGATAGCAGATTTCATCTGGGAGCCCGTTTACCAGTGAGAAGAAGCAGGACGTTCAAGGCTTTGTTTTGACTATATTTCCCATCCATTCAACTTTGTTATTTCTTTCAAAAAAGAAGCTTACACTTCTCTATTCCCCAAAAGCACTCTCCGATTTTTTAAGAAAGCTGTCTTCTTTGAAAGCTGAATAGAAATAATTCAGCTAATAAATGTATACTGCTTAGTTTTTAACATCTTTGTATCTAATGAACTTGGTGCAGTGTTCACAATTTCATGCTGCTTGTGTACAGTATGTGGGAAAATGGTTCCTCCCATGTTTCCTGTGCGAACATCTGAAGGCCATCAGCTCATTTTGGACAGTCGTTGCTTTATGCTACTGGGCTGGATATACAAAGTGACAACTTTTTTTTCTTTTTTTTCTTCATTCTTTCCCCAGTTTTCAAACTGTTCATTTCCACTTTCTTAAAGTAATGAAAAATACATTTAAAACTACTGACAATGGAAATAGCACAGTGAAGACTATCAGTGACATAAAAATAATTTTCTAGACCAGCAATGAGTAAATTTCAGTTCAAAAGAAGGTCTGCAATAGGGAAACAAACATGAATGTACTTCTGTCGAGAGAAAAAATCTAGGCAAAAATCCTTATATAGCTTTTGAATAGTACTGACTCAAACGATGTGCCCATCTGGGACATGATTTGAGACTCACCCTGAATTTAGAAAAAATTATCTAAAGCTTTACAGAAATAAATAGTATTCTTGGTATTTCTACGTGAGAAAAGTCAATAGCCTCTTTTTGCGTGACTACAACAAATCAGTTCAAACTGCAGGCACTGGTCTAAGTATACTGAAACTTGGAGGGGCTGTAGTAGAAAACAAGGAAAGGTCGGCAGGTTTCCTACAGACCCCTCTGCCTTTGGAACATGCTGAAGCCCATTGCTGGCAAAACTTTATCACCACTGATGAAAAAGTACCAGCCACAAGAGCCTAGTAGCATGAAAAAGTCTCGGGCTGAACAGAGTCAAACCTGGAAGATGTGTTACTTTCAGAGGTGTTTATATATTGAGTTAGAAGTTGAGATGCCAAAAATCCTCACAGTTCTAAATCCCGCAATATATAATTTTAATGCATTTTGGAGATATGTTTGTTTTAATTTTAATAATGTAGTATTAAAAATAGAATTTTTTTCCTTCTTGATTGACCTTTAGATCTGTTCATAACTAGGAAGCAAAATAGGGCTGCTTGTTTTTTTTTTTCCCTCTTTGATTTATATTGATTTGGCAGAACTCACTAGGGACTGAAAGACAAGAAAATGAAGGTAAGGTTAAAGAAAGGTTAAGCATAGCATCAAAGACCTTTTCGCAAGTGAAAAGGTTTTATGTTCTTTAAAATCTCAGCTGCATACCCTGTACATAATAATCACTATAATTAAGTGATTGTCTCCCTTTATAAAAAGTTGAAAATGACATAGAGGAATGATAAATTGTTAATTAATGATATGCTGTTCTGTTTCACTTCTGATTATACCTCCTGCTGGGCACGACTGGTCTATTTGTTTCTAATCTCTGCTGTGAATTCATTCAATTCCACGCCTTTCTGCTATCATGTTTTCACCCTTCCTGACTTTCATGACTACCATATGGTACAGAGCCACTGTAGGTTCAACTGACAATTTCGTGGTGTCAGTGTTCAGAGGAAAAGATGCCAGTGATATCCAGTAGGCATGCTTGGACATGGTTGTCCCACCATGGAAATAGCTAAAATTGCCATGAAAATGATGAACTTGTTCCTACAGGGTGTTTTAAAATGAGGATATGGTAGAGTTCATCATGACCATGAAAAATTTATTGCCTTAGCTTAAAGAAAGAGTTATTTTATCCTCAAGCTTGTCTCTTTCACAGAGGACCTATTTAAGATGGGTAGCTTGAAAATAGCAGTTGGAAGAAATAATATTTTTTAATTCCTTTTTAAAAATACAGGGTAGGGTATCTCATTTCACATATGGGTTTAAAAGGGCACAGTACTAAAAAAAAATGTTTTTAACACTTTGAATTCAAAGTAATTTCATGGATGAGCTCTACATTAATGCCAGAAAGATAAGTGGTGTTCTTTGATCACTGGTTCTTTTTTGTGGGTCTGATTGCTATGTACTTATTATTATTATTATTATTCTCTATACCAGTAGGAAGGTATTTGACTTGACCTGGTCCTTTGACTTTAGACTGTGTCTCTCTCCACCTCCTCTGTGATACTTCTAGCTGGCTGAGCACGGGCACACTGGGACTCTAATATTAGGAGTTTCTCCTCCAGCTAGGCTATGTGTGTACCATTTATAGGCTGAAGTATCACAGGTCAATTTCTAATTCGCTTGTTCACTGTGATATGTATGGGGTCAAGGGAGCAGGGAATGATCTCATATATTCTCTCCCTTGGCTGTTGCCCTTTGCCAGTACCGCAGTTACAGACTGAGGTGGCAGAAGGAGAAAGGCATGTTCTGTCTTTCCTGTAGAAGATACTGTTTTGAGCGGATTTGCTTGCTCAGAAGAAAAAGAAGGGGGGGAACAAAACAAAACCAGAGATCAACCAAAAGACAGTTTCTATATGAAAAATTCATGGGACTTGATGACTTTCTGAGCTAAGAGTGAAGAAGCTGGACTCTTCAATTCCCAGCAGAGAGCCACAAAATGCCACTAGGTCTCCAGTCCAAACTCCTGTTCAAAACAGGGTAAATTAAAAGTTGAGTAGGTTTTTTGGGGGCTGCATACCACTGCCTGACAGTGATAGGTGTACAAGCTGTGACTGTTCTAGCCTAAGAATCCAAACACATTTTTGAAAGTGGCTGCTCTAGCGGTCGGGAGATATAGTTTATTTGAGAGAGATTACAGTTAAGCTTTGCAGTGAGAAAGTGGGTCTAATTATATATTTTCAATGACAATGCATTGCATATGGGTTATTGCTTTGCGATTTTCTCATTATCCCTATTAGCGTAATATAAACATTGGACTGACAGCTTTCTCTGACTTACCATGACTGGAAAATTAAGAAATGTTGCTTACAATTATGTCCTCCCACAGACGGAGAGCTGTACTCTGGCACAGCGGCAGACTTCATGGGCAGGGACTTTGCCATTTTCCGAACGCTGGGGCATCATCATCCAATCAGAACAGAGCAGCATGACTCCCGGTGGCTAAATGGTATGTAAAATGTACATTTATTCAGTTACATTCATCTAGCCATTAAAGACTAGCACACAGCTTCATTCCAGTAACATCTGTGACATATACATTACATTTTTATTTGGAGCAGAATTTTGTCTTATACCAGTTAAACTAATCAAAAGTGATTTATAAAGAAGCATTTTTGGTTTAGTTACAATGAGATTTGTGGAGTGTGATTAAATTTCAAACATACACAGAAACTACAGCTAATGCAGTCATGCCACAGGAGCAGATTGCTGTAGGGTGCAAGTTGGAAAGAAGCTCAAGTCTTGTGCAGGCATCAGCCACACATCAACACAAAGTAGCTACAGAGCCTTGGGCAGGACTGTGCCTTGTACAGGCTTTCATTTTTGGCTGGATTGAAGGGAATCTGACACTGGCCACCAAAGTCCAGCAGAAAGTGAATCAGCAGAGCTTCCCGAGCAAGCCAGAGTTGCCAATAGTTTAGAAAAACTGGAAATGGTCCTCAGGATTCCAAACTGTTGATTTCAAAATACTCAATAGTTTAAAAAGGCAAAATAGCTTACATTATTGCATGGATATTACTAATCAGGCCTGTAGTTGATTGTTTGCATATATGGGGAGAGAGGGATAGTTTCAGAAAATATTTGGTTTTGGCTTCATGTACAAAAATATTTTAAAATACATGTGAGTACTCTGTCCAAGTTTTACTGAAGTCAAAATTCCAATAACTTAAATGGAATTACACTTGGCTTTAGCTATACAAGGATACAAGCATTTTGGAAATGGGAATTCATTTTTTGAAAAAGCTGATATTTGATTTAAGTAAGCCAGTAATGCTAACTGTAGTTATTCAAGTTAATTTGTATTTTAATTTTTGAGGAGTTGACTAGCTACTCTTACTGTACACACTGCTTGTATCTGCACTTCTGCTTCTGAATTCACAAAGTATTTTGTTCTTATGTATTTTTCACTCCTAGCCACATTATTTATGTCTGTGCTGATGTCCAGGTTTTCTTATGTGGTTTTGCAATTCAGTGCGAACTGCTCATGCAAATTTTAATGTGTAAGAGCAGATTATGTTTTAGCAATACAGTTTCTTATTAGCTACAGTCAGGAACTTTTTGTAGCATACTGGTTATCATATTAGCTATGTATACAATCCGTAACAAAACCAATCCCTGACTCATAATTAAAACATAATATTACAAGTTGGATAAACAACTGTATATATGATATATGCACTGGATATATGTATCAGATAAATGTGTATATGATGAGTTGTATGAATCTGTATCTTAATATGATAAGCTGTGTGAATCTGATTTTTGTCCTGTTAAATTTAGTTTTGTCAAAATTCATATGGACTACAGTGAGGACAGATTCAGGTCTATCACATTTCAGTTCTACAGTTCATGCTTGCCCAGTTAGCCAGAAATATTGTTCACTGGCTTATTTTATTATAATAATAGACAAGATTTCTGGTCTTCAAGAGACAGTAAAGCACAAGGGTTACAGACGTATCCATCTGTCTTCGTACCTGGTAGAGTAATAATATGTTAAAGATAACACAACACCGACTTCTGTTATGATAGTCATGATGACATAAAGACCAATCATGCAAGAAAAATCTGCTTTTGTGCAGTAGATTTGCAGTGACAGCTGAGTCAGGAGGATTTATGCAGTGGGAAAGCACAGCCATTGTCCACAGCTCCTGTACTTCATCGCTGAAAATGTGTCATTCCTTTGTGGATTCGGTTATCAGTCTTTCAGCACTAAATGTGAGAACTGCTTTTCCCAAATTAGCACTAAAGTTACATCTGACAGGGTGCAGAAACCACAACTGCTTTGGGCTCAAGTTGGAGAGGAGAAGACAGTTGCACATAAAGAGCTGATGAACCTCAAGCTCTCTAGAATTGAAGTCTCATCCAAAATGAGCAGAAAAGTAGAAAGGCAGAATTTATTGTAACACAGGGTGAAGATGATTTTCAACTTTAAGTATAGTTCTTACACTGTATTCCTGTACAGAAAGTTTAAAAAAATGCTAAGAATCAAGTAGGCTTTCAGAAATAATTCTCATAACTGTCTATAATTTAATAGAGAATGATCCCTAAGTACATTTTTGAAATCTATCTCTCCATTTCATCTTAATATGTTTTCATTCCTAATATGGAAAGATTGGCTTAAAATCTGCGCTACGGCATTCCTGTTAAAGGCTCTAAGACTTTACTGTTCATTTCCCAGTGATAAGATCCTGACAGCCTTTCCACACTGTACTCCTAATTTCTGCATCTAACAAGGAAATCCAATGATGATAATTGTTTGTGTTTGAAACTCCGCAGGCATGCCAGTCCTTTGATTTTTTTTTTGTCATTTGTCTCTTTTAAATATAATTATAAAAGCAGCTTTGTGTTTGCACCTATTTAAAGTGGATACACTTTTAATGAAACAAGCTGTCATTGAAGGATAAGGTGCGCACTACTTTCTTAAAGATCTGTATAAACTAGTTTTGAACCTTAAGTTTTCAGACTTTTACACATTTTCTAGTAAAGACATAGCTTGCGATGTAGTGGTGGGTTTGCTTTTCTAGTCGCTTTCTGTAGTGTGCTTAGCCTCAGGTTAAAATCCACTATTCTAATGGATGTGTACTGAAAGCTGGGTGAGAAGAGAAGTTATGATCAGACTTACAAAGAGAAACACTCATCCCCATGGAGTTTAACAGCTAGACAGTGAGACATCCTGTTATAAGTCCTTGCTAATGTTTACTTTGCTCAGAGCAGGAACTTGAAACTGCTTTTTCCATACTAAGGCTAAGGCCAGAGCTGACAGGGTGCAGAAAGCACAGTGGTATAGTACCAAAAATGGAGAGGAGAAGACATTAAGAACTTGAAAACTTTTCACAGAACTTAAATATCATCCTGAACTGACGTAAAAATAAGACAAGACTGCACAGAGCAATGACTTTTTTTGGATTTAAATATGAACACAGAGTTCCTACAGAGATCACACAGTCACTTTCTGGAGATGCTCCACCTTTCCTAAGAAGTTAAACGTTGCTGGGAACAGGGCTTTGAACTGTGCCCAGCCCAAGGGAAGGTGCTGACCAGTAGCTCTTAAGGACTTTTGAAATCCTTTAAAGGTATTAAATGCTCACAGGCTTCTAAAGACATTTCATTTTGTATAAATAATTAAACAGTCACCAAGACAAATAAAGCAAGGGAGACTGATTCTATAGCCATGTAGTCGGGGCGTTCATCTAGAAGGTAGGGAACTATACATCAGTCACTGCAGCAGCGTATATTTAATTATTGATATAGAGTTGGCCACGTGTGACATGGAGGCATTTGCAAAAACACAGTTAAAGAAGCTTGTGCTCAGGGAGGTCATCTTGGATACAAAAAGCTGCAGTTCAGTGCCCCAGACTCAATCATGTAATTTGTTCTAAGCCATGTGCATGCTCACCCTGGATGTTATAAGTGCATGGAGTTTCTCTGCTCAAAAAGCTTTGACAATCTTAGTTGGTCCCAGTGAGGGTCAAGCATAGTTTTGAACTGTCAGAAAAAAAAATCTTGAAACTGAAAAACATCTCCTATCCAGCATTACTATAAGGAACAATGTCTTTGATGTTACACATACGTCTTACAGAGTCTTGCCTATAGGCAAAAACCATGTTTTCCTTTAAATGCACCATTGCTTCTTATAGTTCAGAGCCATCAGAAGCTAGTGTTATTTCAAGAAAGCGTAGATTAGGTCCTGCTTTTATGAACTGCTTCAGCAGTAAAAAAAGATGAGTGGGAGGCCCGAGCAGGTCGGAGCAGCTTCCCCTGGTACCAGGGAGCTCCCTGGTGAGCTACACTCAGCTTTGCTGTACACGCGGCAGCGTCCATACAGGGCTGAGAGCATGACTGGAAGCAAGAAGGCAGAAATGGCAGTGCAGCGTACCAAAGCAAATGCTAAGCAACACAAAAGCAATGTACTGAAGGCAAGTTTTCAAGCTGAAGATCAGGGAAGTGGAAGGAAAGCTTGAAGCCTCTCTCATCTTCCCTGACTTGAGTACAGGGGATTTGGCCTTAAATTGTTAACATTTTGTGAAATAAATAACCATAAACATTTGTTTTAGAAGCGAAACAGAGTTGGGCTGCAGAAGATTTGAAAGGAAATGAAATCGCAAAAGCTGCATTAACGTAGTATTAGGAATCTGGTTTGCACCCCAGAAAAGTGAAGGAATACTAGCTTTGCTCACCCTCTCTACTAGACCCGGGGTTAAGAGACATTGTCAGTCTGGATTTCCAGCCTTGGCTTGGAATTTCCTTGTTTTTTATGGGTATGAATCAGCTCTATGATATTATTTTAGCATGCTTTCTACAACTTAATTTTTAAAGTGGGGTAGTAGCCGTTCTTGGTCCCCTGGGGTTATTGTCCTTGGTAATCTTTACTTTACGGTTACATAAACAGCTGAGAATTATAGAAGCTGAGCGACTGTTCAATAAAAAAGAAAATGCCCTTTTAAATTTCACAGGCTCCAAGGCAGGAAACATGGACATGATATTCTCCTGGCATTCGTACAGAACTTTAGCCGTGACTTTATGTTGTTTCCGCTTATGGCAGTCTGTAGGATGTCCCTGCACTAGCAACATACACACATAATTTTGAATATGTACGTATTGCACGGTAGAGGAATGTATGGCAAGAGAAGGACAAGATTGCAGTTAGTTTATAGGGTTTTTAGCTCTCTAATAAAAACATATTACATGTGTCAAGAAGTTTAGAAATGAACATTTGTTCTCTTCAACTACTCTTGCTGAAACTTGGATGTGTTAATTTGCTGCATCCTTGAATCTGTAATTTGTCTTTAGTTACCCACACTAAACCGTTTTCCCACCTATACATACCCACTGACGTTCCCCTCCTCTATGTCACTCCTTTGTCCCTAAATACCTTCCCGGTTTCCCACTTCCTAGCTCACCTTCTACATGTTCCTAAGCCAGATATACAGAAGGCACTAAAATACGTGCCACCAAAGGTATGCTTATGTGGAAAATGGCTGACCTGCCAGCAGAGACAGGACCCAACCATCCTGGTGCCTGCGGCTTATTTCATAAAGCACATCTGAGATATTCTTGGAGAAAGGAGGTAGTGGATGTTACAAACTCAATAAATCTCCAGCAAGAAATGAACTATTTAAATAAAGGACATTAAAAAATAAAACAGAATATGAACTGCATGTGAATGTATTTAGTCTTTGAATTAGAAGTCTTAAACCATGAGGGCAGCAAAATTAGAAAAAGCTGCCCAATAGAAGTAGTTAGTGAGGCAGTCTAGCTGGTTTTAAGAGGAACTTAGATAATATTTTTTTTGTGTTTTCATATAACAGGTTGCCTGACATTGCAAGGGACTGTAGTGAGTAGACTAAGTAGTCTTTCCTGGTTCTGCATTCCCTGAGGTTTACAGGGGCATATTTAAACAACCTTACCAGTGAAAACAGTCAAGGGATTTTTTTGTGTCGGTTTGTTTTGTTGTCTTTTTGTTTGATTGTTTTTTTTCCCCACAAGGATCTCTTGCATTTAAAATACACATATCTGTACATGAATCAAATTAGTCAGCTGATACCTCCTATCATGCAGGCTGTAGAGTGGACCAAGTCCTGCACTTTCCCACCACTGCTTATACAGACATGAACAACTCTGACCCTTGCAGGAACAAAACATGTCCATATATGCAAGTTTCATTTCTCACTCAATACACCCTCCCACCCCCATTCCCATTATCTTCATTGCTAAGAATAGTAATAAATAATTTCGCAGTGATAAATTCTATGTGTGACAAATGCTAATGTCACCTAACAGAGTGCTAGGAAGTACTCAGAAACTATGGTGACGGTGGCATAATAATGTGAACAGAACGGCATACAAACTCAATTTACAGGGTTTTTTTCCTCCCTCAAAATCTGTAAATCCAAATTTAAGAGACTGAATATGAATTTTAATTTTTTTTTTTCTTGTTGCAATCTGACAAGTCTTTATATATTTTGATTACAACCCATTCTTTTTGTCTTGGAAGAAAAGCAGAATTTCTGAAATTACAAAATAATCACTTCTTTCTTAATGATATTACTTGACATTTATACTGTCACTGATCTGAAATGGTTACAACTCAGGAAGCCCTAAGTCCAGCTGAGTACTTGATCAGAAGATACTCATGTATGTGAACCCGTTGACTCGTCCTGTCTGATAACTGGCCCCTGTACCTTTATACAAAGTAAGAGAAGCATTTGATTCAGAAATCAAAACCAAGTAACAATTTGAGAACGTGTTTTACAGTTCCTCTGGATGTGAGAAGGATCATGAAGATGGTGGGTAAAAACAGCCAGAAAAATTATAATCTCCCATCTAGTGGCCTGAATGAAATTATTTTAAATCCAATTACGAAATAGATCTTCTTTCCCTCTCTCTCTTCCCCCTCACCCCCACCCCCCCATAGTCTAGGATTAGGTCATTTTCTTCATTAAATTTTGGGGCTCTGGATGAGATGTTGTTGTAGTTAGGTACAAAAATTTTGTAAAGGTAATCAAAGGATAAATTTTAAGGCTGGAGTGGAAAAAGCGGGTAGGAAAGGTGAAGCAGAAGAGGACATTCCTCTGGTTTGACTGCACGTGTTGAGAACTTGCTGACAATCTAGAGAACATGACCTGGGCCAAAAAGACTTGTATCAGTAAACGTATTGGTCTGAACAATAGCCACAATATGCTTGGGGAAGTTAGGATATAAATTAGTCCAGGAACACATGACTTAGGATACGTGTATATTACATGGTTAACCATGGACTCATTTATGGGTTATAGCTTGGTCAGCCTTATTATGCACACCAAAAAGTAATAGCTGGGAGTGTAGATTACAAGCCACGCTTTGCAGCAGTTCATACTGTGACTCTCTTTATACAGCATATAAGATCAAAAACAAGAGGGAGCTCAGAGCTCAATGCTTTGTGTACTGTTTCCACTGGAGATCAGAGAAGTTTGCCCGCTGCACATAGTGCAGATTTAGGAAAGAAGTTCATAGCTCTCGAAACAAGCACTGTGGGATATGACCTCAGTCCCAACCAGATCAGTGTATAGTCTCTCTCTAAACAGAGATTTGGAAGTGATTGTCATCTTGGGGATCTACGCTCACTCATGTACACTGAAATTATCTGCTGGTGGTATGCCTTAGGACTGCTAACTTTTAGGAGGTTTATGTCAGTGGTGAATACTGTATCAGGTCAACAATGCAGTAAATCAGGATGAGCTTCACGTCAAGGCGAGACCAGGGAGTGTACCCCTTCCCATCACTTATGCTCTGACTTTTCTGGGGAGGAAATTGAACGAATGAGCCAGACCAGGCTCTGGCTAGATGCTAGATGTGGGTAAATCAGTGCACCTGGCTGTACAGGGCAAATTGGGTGATCTCGCTTTGGTGTTCAGAATCAAATTTGATGACTCACGTGGGTTGCTTTTTATAGACATAGCTTTAGACGAACAATTCTGAGTCTCATCTGACACCTCCAGCAGCAGGAGCTGTATAAAAACCCAGCTGCATGGCTATACTGAATAATAAACACCAGCAACTGTCTGGTTACTAGTAGTCCCAGTGATATCTTATGTTCTCTAGAATGCTTTTTTTAAAAAAAAACTAAGAAGGATTGCTTATTTGTATGTATTTATTTCAGTGGATAACTTCTAGAGTTGGCAATGGACAGCTTTATAAAGTGATCATCTGTGCATAAGGAAGGTGACAAATTCAGTAAATAAGCAGTGGCAGCTGTGGTGACAATCTCTGCTAGAAAGCTTTGTGTACTACTTTCAGTTAATATATGATTAAAAGGAACGTATCTATCTATACATATATGTATAAATATAAATATATTACCCACGCGCATCAGTTCATAAGGAGCCTCTCCTCTTGCCCTGAAGATGAATTGCAATAGGGAAAAATAGGCAATTTGTCCGGGACAGGTGTAGTGTTGACATTCTATGCCTGCACATTGCTTTGCTTTGCTTTTGGTGTAGGCCCCACTTTAAAATATACTGCATGGGTTTCTTCATAATTATTATTTTTGCAAAGACCCAAATCAGTGCAAGGAAAAGAAAAGTCCAGATTAGGTGGCAGGATGCCAAAGACAAAGCTTGTGGCCTTGCAAATTCAAATAGGTTTCCCTTGATCTCTGAGATCTCCATGAGGACTCATCACAGCTCTGATGCCTGCAAAACAGTGACTTTTAGCTACCAAATTATGCCTCCTTTCCTGTTCACAAAAGTAACCAAACCGTTTTTCAAGAAAAGTGAAGCAGAAATCTCCCATAAGGAATCACACAGCAGAATACTAATTGATTTAAACAAAGCTGGAATGGGTCTGTTACAGCCCCCTTCATTGGGATATGACATACATCTGAATCTCTTTTTTATGTTCTTGTGTTGGATTTTATTTCTCTTCTGCTCTAGCCATCAATTTAATGAGTGTTGACCCTGTCAATACCAATTTCCTCTTCTCAGGCCACCATGTTCAGAGTTCGGTGGGCATTCAATAGAGATTTACTGTTGACTGGGTAATTTGAGTTCATGTGTGTGGTGAAAAATTAGTGAGGAAAATTACCCAGAAAAGTGGATGCCATGACAATACATGTCACCATGGCGTGACCAGCTCTGCTGACATAGGTTTCAAAAGCTCTCCCCCTGTGAAAATGGGGCCTGTTTGCAAATTAATTAGTTTCTGGCAGCAGCTTGATTGTTGACCCAAAGTTTGTAGAGTGGAAAAACAATCAGATTAGTGTGTTCAATATAAAGGCCCAGTGCAGCACTCAAGTGCAGTTTGCCAAACTTTTGAAGCCGTGAATAGAGTGAAACAAATTCTTTTTTGAGAAGCCAAGGCAAAGGTTAAGTGTGATGTGACTAGAGCACGCTGGCTGCAGGGCGACAGGGGGAGAAATAGAGGTTTCAGCCACAGAAAAATAGAGAGTGCTGAGTGAGTTCCATTGAGTTTAATGAAATTCACAGCTTCAGACGCAAAAGTGTTTGGCAATGTTTTAGTCTGTGTTAAAGGGAGAAATAAGATGGCTTTGTTTTAAGAAGTTTTCTTTGTGCAGTCACGTGGGATAGCAGGGACTGAGCCTCTAAAGGGCATTAGAGGCACTTCCTGAGCCTCCACACTGTTTCTAAGCACCTGCAGGCTTTGAGGTTTGTAGCAGTTCCTCCCTCTCCCTGCCACACACTAAGTCCCTTTATCTCTAATGATTCAGTCCAAGCCTCCCATTCATCACCTCCAACATCTGGACAGGTTTCTTTTTTTAGATAGTGCTGGTGCCACAACTTGTGGACAAATGTGTTAGAAATCAACCCTTCCAAATAGATAGACTAGCGAAAACTTGTTATTCGGGTACTGAGACAAAAGTTAGATACTAAAAAATACCACAGGCCAGATCTTTAGCTGATAATAAATGAGAATATCCCTAATGCAGCCAAGAAAGATCTGCTGATTTCTACTCACTGCAGTGATGAGCTTGTTTCATTAATCTGCTTTGTATCTTCAATGACTGTTTTTTAAACAAGTTTGCCCTTCAACATCCTTTTATGGCATTCACTGTTATTTACTCCCTTAGATGATTTATGGATTTTTTGTTATTTTCCCAGTATGAGAAACAGAAAGCAGGAAGATGCCAACAAATGTGAAGGAGACAATGTTCATGGGTCATTTATCTAGTCTTCTTTTGAGCCAATGTCTTGGACCTGTCAGCCTGGATCAGAATACCTGGCAGAAACAGGGGAAAGGGAGGGCAGGGCTGCTGAGCTGAAAAGGAAAGGGTCCACCAACCCATCAAGTAACTGAGATGCCCAGCATGCACAGCAGAGTTAATGATGTGAGGATGCAGCCCTCTAGTCTGTTCCTACCTCTTTTCCCCTATTCCATAAAATTAGAACTGTTAGTTTGCAACCTATGCAAACTTTGTGATTTGTTCTTGGTAATGGGGCTGAACCTAACCCCCTTTACACTAACATTCCTGAACCATGAATTGCTTGTCCCAAAAGGCATTCAGTGTTGCTTGCAATTAACACAACTGATTGCTCAAAGCCGGCACCTGATGTGGCACGTAGCCAGCTGGAAACATAATTGGCTCCTTAGATGGAGAAATATCCACTTCAGAGTGGAGTTTGTGATGATGGAATTATTAGTTCAAAGTAAGCCAGGTATGTGAATGCCTGGTCTATACATTAAAATCTCAGCACTAGACAGCTGAATTAAATTGCAGACTCAAAGCCTCCCTTTCTCTCTGTCTCCATAACTTCCCCTTCTCTTTGTTCATGAAATCGTGTAAATTCCAGTCTGAATGCTTGTAAGGCTAAGTAATTGCTTTTGTTCTTTGGGTTATTTAATTACAAATCTCAGTAGATGACAGGTCCTCTGCACTAAAGGAAGACATCACATTTGCACAGTTACAGAATCCCAACACAAATGTGTGTGGCAAATCAGTGCCTGCAGATTTATTCATGCCCTCTGGGACCTGCACTGCCTTTTCAGCTTAGCATGCAATATGATTTAAATTACAGCTTGTGCAGAGCTGTGCCTTGGGATTACACTCCATGTTTCCAACTGTTTATAGTTCAGTGAGCTTTAACCTCTGTGATTCTGAAAATTAAATAATGTCACGGCTGATATCAAACTGATGGCTGGTACTAGATTGCTAAATACTGTCTTGTATTAAAAGCCTATTTCTGTGACAAAGTGGAAACACCAATGTATTTAAAACACTGATAACAGCTTCAGGTGGTTCAAGAGCATAATTCAAATGTCACATTAGCAACGAACTGCAAAGCTGATATTAAGCTCTGTTCTCAAGGATATATTCCAACTTCTGTATTTACCAATTGTGTCTGTTGTCTTTATGAGAGCAGGACTGGGTCTAATGAAATACTTTGTGATTGGGTAGACACAAAAAGCATGTAAGATCAAGAAATGTAGCTGGAGCATCTGTTGCAGTTAAATTTAGATTTGTTAATTCCTTGCAGATTTTATAGTTTCACTATTTCTGAAATACTGTGATATATCAAATCTTACATCTTGAAGACCTTTTTGTGCGGTAACTGTAGGACACCTGAATATTTCTGTAGCCTTTCATCAGAGGAGGAGAGAAAATGCCTCATTACAAAACTGTATATTTAGTATGGCATGTAATTTCCCAGCAGATTAGTTTTCATCCTTTGCAGGGTTTTAATTGATAACAAAAGCTTTTAGTGATTTTTCTTCATTTAGTTCTGCAAACCCATGGTTCCAGGATAGATACTGTTCCAATCCCACTTGAGCCACTTCATTGGGTTCGTCCCCAGGTTCCACCAGGCAACACCTCCAAAACAAACGGGTGAAGCAGATGTCACCACCAGCACCATTTAGCCTGTAGAGCCTGACTGATGACTGTGGTGTAAGGAAGAGGGAATAGGAAGAGGACAAATGGGAGCGACAAACGGATACTTATTTTTCACTTTTAAAGGTAGTATGATTGACTAAAGAACAGAGACAATAAACAAAGCAAATACCTTATTCACAGAATCACAGTTGTCAGATATGATGGACAGATCAGGAAAAAAAAAGTGACAAATGATTCTTCTTTTAATGCTCTGAAGTTTTGACAGTGCAATAGATCCTGAACTTCCCACTTTGCTGCATTGCCAAAGTACTTCTTTTTCCCCTTGATCTTTGGAGCACCGTATCTTACTTCTGTGTCTTCAATGCCTAGCTTTTAGGTTTCAAAGTGGTGTCAAAAGAATCCTATCCCTTACTATTCCATTTGATTCCATGGATTTATATCTACCTATCCTTGTTGAATAGCTGACTGTTAGATTTTATTTTCTAAAAAATGTTGCTTTTACTGTACAGTGCTTTTACACACCTAACAATAAAAAAAAAAAGGTAAACTTTGTAGTTACCTTTAAGATATGTCAAGGTATACAGATATGCACCAGCTAATTGCTGATACTCAGAAGCAGTGAATGTCTCAGACAACATGCTAGTGTACTGAGAAATGACTATATTATTGAAATGTGGTAACACTGCTTTTAAGAGTCTCAATCTCAAAAGCAGCAGTGTTGTCTGAAAGTTTCCATATCCAAAAGACTGTTGAGAGTAACCCACCAAAACTGAACTCGCAGTTGATACACCTTTTATAGCTTTTTCCCTCTGTTCTCAGATCCATATCACTGGTGGCTGTAGGCTGAATGTTTCATGCCTCAGGAAGGTGAGACATCCTGTAGTGTTATCAGGGAAAACTATCTCTTTCCAAGGCAAGGGTTAAACTGTAAATCTTTGAGACTATCATCTCCTGTACAAAGTCCACCAGAATTTGTTGTCCCTGAGCACTTACGGCTGCCACAAGCACACAAAGTAAATGAGGACAAAATAATTCCCTTTCTGATTTACCTTTTGAAGTCATAGGCTGGCCTGTATATTTTTTAGATTCCTGGTTTATGGAAAAGAGTTTTTTTAACCTATGTTTATATATATAAATTTCATTTCCTGTTGGTAGTTTGTTTGATTTCTGTTCAGGTAAGTGCAGCAAGATTTGTAGGAAGTTTTTGTTAGATAAATTGGTACAAGAAGAAACCAGATAACTTTTCAAGGACAGAGCTTTTTTTACAGAAGATCATTCAGAAAAAAAGTTATTTTAAAGACTGGATTGCATATTTTTCCCATTCACTCCACAGGTCTTGTGAAATAGTTGAAAGCATTCAGTAATACTACATTGTCTGTGAATATGGCCATATATCTGAGGATTGGTGTTTATTGATTCTTTTACTGCCGTTTGAGCAAAATTCAATACCCTTATAAACAATAAAAAGTGTTCCGCTGATGTCAGTGAGATTAATCATATTTCCTGAGCTCTATGATAACAATTGACACACTGTAAAATCTGACAGTCACGGGGCACAGCTCGCTTCACTTACCCACCCCTTCAGTCTCTGTTTCCTATTCTCCTGTTTCCCGAAAGGAAGTTCCACTACAGGCAGAAAAAGCTCCATGAGAGGGAAAGGTGCAAAACCTTCCCATGAGAGGTTTTACATGGACTAGTGAGTCATCAGCTTTTTTCACAAGATTGTGCAAATGGGTTGTCATTATTAATACTCCGTTCTGCTCCATATCTGACATACTTTCAGCTTGCCTTTTTTTTTTTTTTTTTTT
>Ga0065711_1027477_pt1 | contig 49018 bp, 27 predicted proteins | sample Hoacrofraction12_FD_59098 | JGI IMG/M metagenome (GOLD analysis project Ga0065711, IMG submission 59098) | Hoatzin crop microbial communities from Cojedes, Venezuela - Epithelial fraction 12 v2 (version 2) | ecosystem: Host-associated > Birds > Digestive system > Esophagus > Crop | place... | reverse complement strand
TGTCCAGTTCTGGGCTCCCCAGTTCAAGAAAGATGAGGAGCTACTGGAGAGAGTCCAGCGGAGGGCTACGAGGATGATGAGGGGACTGGAGCATCTGTCCTATGAGGAGAGGCTGAGGGAGCTGTGCTTGTTCAGCCTGGAGAAGAGAAGGCTGAGAGGGGACCTTATAAATGCTTACAAATATCTGAAGGGTGGATGTCAGGAGGACGGGGCCAGACTCTTTTCAGTGGTGCCCAGTGACAGGACAAGGGGCAACGGGCACAAACTGAAGCATAGGAACAGCATAGACTACCCTTTCTATATTTTTATTTCAGTTGTGCTTTACTATACAAACAACGAAATCTGGAAGGCAAACCAAAAGATAGGAATCAGTAAACAAATCAATTTTTGGCAAAAACAAGGAGGATATGATGATCTCAGTGTAAGGTTTCCAAACTGAGGGGTTTGGGTAGAAATAGAGATGAGCAAAGAAAGGAAGGAATTTTGCATTGACAAAAAATGGATTTAATGGATTTTTTTTCATGGATTTATTGGATATCTTGTAGCTTGAACACTGTTATGGATCCAATCTTCCGTTCCCTGCCAGTGAGTCATGTAATTCAAAGAAACCACGCTGGATTGGTGAGTCGCACATGACACTGTAAATATTTGATTTGATGCCTGGTTGGTTGCTTCTAATTTCTTGATACTCACTTCTATTCTAGAAATAAGCTTGCTACCACTTTTCTCATCCCAGGAATACAAACTTGACAGTGAACGACTATATTATGATCAGATGCAGGAAGTAGAATTAGGCTAGAACGTAAGTGAAATAGCATATTGGAAGAGAGAACCCAATCAATTTCTAGAGAGCTTCATTTGTTCTTACAGGAAATTTTTTTGCTTAAACAGTACATGTCAGTAAAATTTTAGATTTTTCAAAGATTTTCTTCTTTGTTTAAGATTTGTTATGGAGTTTAATTGAACTAGAGCTGTGAAAAGATACTGCTTTGGGGCAGTATTCCTTAACTTAGCAAGTTAGGCTTTAGTACAAGGCCTGATGTGTGTTACATAGGGCCAACATAGGTTTCTGTAGCTTCTGTCGGGTACAGCAAATCAGCTTTTCTTCAGCAAGCATTTGTGACTTAGGTCAGGGAACTAGTTGGAATGAATGTCCTTGATAGTTTTTGCGTTGCCTCTGGTAATGCCTGGAATACTCATGTTCCCTGACCACAGCTTTAACTGTGTGATGGCTACTAGGAGCTCTCTCTGGTGTTAAAGAACAAGTGTCTACATTTTGAAGGCTTTTTATTATTTCGGTGCAGAGGTTTTAAGGTTGGGTTGTTTTGGTATTTTAGAATATATGTTATTCCAGCCAGGAGAGCCATGTCTCAAAAGGCTGAAAAAGGATTTCAGAGGGAATCTTGAATGTCATTAGTTCCATTTCTTCAGGACAGGGGAGTGTTTGTCTGCAAATAGTTGATTATCATTCCCCTTATCTGCTGTTACCCAGAGGAAAGGATAAACAAAAAAGGGCATTGCACTTTATGGAAGTTAGAAACGTGTAGTCTGATCACCGACGCATGTGTTCAGCAAAAAATAAATAATCGTATCCAGTAAGCATCGGGGGCCTGTTATGAAAGGAAAAGCACAATTGTATTTGAATATATTTGAATATTTCTAGCAATGGTTTGTCAGCCTAACTGTGAAAGAAATAACATACTGTACAAAATGACAGAAAACACATGGCTTTAATTTTAGATGAGAATTCTGTTTTCATATTCTCTAGAATTAAATTTACTAGGCCTTAGATAAGTCCAACCAACATACAAGACAAAAAAAAGTTGCCAATTAAAATTATAAAAAAATAAGTATACCATTGCAGTACTTTTATTTTTTCCTGCTATATTTCATTGTGTGTCTGTAGTCCCTGATCAAGCAAAATTTTTAGAGGTATGAATAGCATAATACAGGAATTTGCAAGTTACTGCCTTAATGTAGAGGCTTTGAAGTTGGAATTTTTAATTGTTATTGATATGTTTGTTTTGCACAGAACCAATGCAACATTCCTTGGATAATGGAGATGGTCCCCCAGTTCCTCTAGTGAAGTACTGCACTCCTGAATTTTATCATGATCATCAGCACTTGGTAAGAAGTTGACAGAGAAAATCCCCTTAGAAGGTGAAAGATGTGAGGTGTTTGGATGTATCAACTGAACATGTGCTACTTAAAACTAGAGTTGAAACACATGCTTCATTGGGATGCAGATCAGCGTTGTGCTATTTTTGTAACTGAAAGATGTTACCAGTCATGTTCGATTCAATGTAGTTCTCATTTACAAGTGTCAAGAAATTCTGAGAAGTTCTGTAACTCTATACACACCTCTGCCTCTGGTTTTTGTTCATGAAGAGCTTCATGAAATGCCTTCTGTTCTGTTTCTCTGTGTAAGCTGACAGTATTATTGCCTCATATTTATTTGTCTGCATCCTCATCTCCTTCTGTGTGATGACACACCCTGCAAATGACTGTAAGATGCTAGAACTGTGTTTCAACTAGTAGTCATGGTGTTGGCTGTTTTAGTTGTCAACTGTACCTGGAAGGGTCTCTCCTTGGGCTCAAGAACCAGATCAGGATTCTGTACTGAGTAGTACCGGGTAGAACAATTTGAATTTCTAATCTTATGCAGCGTTTGAAGTTGTGTAGGTTGTCTAATTAATATGAAATAAGGAAAGCTAGTATAATGTCTTAATAGTAGTGTTATAGGATCATCAGTTGTGGAGAAATGCAAATACAGTTGTCTTTGGGACCCTTTGCAATACAGACATTTGTTTTATTTATTAAAAACAAAACAACCAGAAACTTCAAAAAACTGACCTCTGCTGGTTTTGTGCCTTCTCAGTCAAGAAATCCTGCATATCATGTCAAGCTGTTGTGTAGGAATTGCTGTTCTACTCTTAACACTTTGTTATTTCCTTGTGTAGTCTAAATTTACCCATTTTAAATCTTCTCAGGCATACAAACTGGTATCAGAGCCCCGAGGCTTAGCACTTGTTCTCAGCAACGTCCATTTCAGCAGTGAGAAGGACTTGGAGTATCGTGCAGGGGGAGATGTGGACTGTGCTTCCCTGGAGATGCTTTTCAAGCATCTTGGGTATCGAGTGACAGTCTTTCATGATCAAACTGCACAGGTAAGGGGAATCCCAGTACTTCACAACCAGTGTGGATGAGAGTTTGTAACTGTTAGATAAACATGTTAAGAGGTCCCATTTGGTATAACTGAGCTTTAAAAGGAAGATATGCATTGTCATTTATGAATAGAAAGTAAAGCTAAATGGGATGATGTCTGCTAGCATACTGACAAATGTGAAGAAGCTTGGAAGGCAGAGGACTTACAGTGGAAAGTAGGATTGCAAAGGACCACAAGAGCTACTTCTCTAGTCTGACCCCTTGTAGTGCAAGGGGTAAGAATACCTAGACCACACCTGGCATGTATGTTAAACCCACAAATGAATAGTCTCCAGTTTAGGTTAACTTTTAGGATATTGTAACACTGGAAAAGTCTAACTTTGCAAATATTTGACCTGATCTTTGCAAGAGTAAGTGATGTCTTCATGTTCTTTCACTGGTGGAGTCAATTGCCATCCTATTTATCAGTCTTCCAGTATCTATGCAGTTAAGTTGCACTCTTTCGGTCTTTGCTTTGCTAGAGAAGTGGCTGTGCTTCACTTAAGAAAATTTATAATGTCCCATGACTGACTGAATCAAGCCACTCTCTTTCCTAAGGAATGCAATTGCTGCCCTCTCCAGCCTTATTTGTTCTTACTCCTTTTAAATCCCCATGAAACTAAGTGGTACAGAATCTGTTAAAGAGAGTTTTATTGTAGAAGGCAGCTTTTGCAACATTATAAGAAGGCTTTTCCACTTGCCATGATGTCAGAGTTCCTTAAATTTTCCACTTTAAATTGTTGTTGTTTTTGATCACTAGTGTTTGAATGCCTGGAGTACCAGAGTGTGTCTCTGTTAAGTTGCTCCAATATCCCAGCCAGACTCAAGTGTCAATGTAAAACCTCTAGAAGATACCAGTTGATTTCTCCTATGTTGAATCCATATGTACCAACTCAGGTACTTGCTGCATCCCCCTGCCAGCCAGTATAGAAATGTAGATGTCCTAAGTGATTCCTACTTCACAATCTTACACTTAGGACTGAATATTCCATAAAAGAACAAGAACATTTTGCTGATTTTTGGTTTGTTTTTTTTTTATGAAACACGTCTTTTGTCCTGTGAATTTGATGTATGTAAGGTTTATTTCATAACAGGGGGACCGTTTTTGTTTCTCTTGTACATTTGTGTTTTCACTGTACGTTGACCCACTTTCCCTGTGCAAGTCTGGAAAGCATTTTTTGTCTCTTTTCCAGGAGATGCAGAATGCATTGGAGAGATTCTCTAAGCTGCCAGATCATCGGGATGTGGATTCCTGTATTGTAGCTTTACTTTCCCATGGTGTGGAGGGTGGGGTTTATGGCAGTGATGGCAAACTACTACAGGTATATTCCCATGTCTTGATGTGTTGTTGTAGGTTGTATCTTGGAAAGTAACAATGGAAAGAGGAGGGGAAAGGAAAAAAAAAAAAAAGAGAGACAAGATGAAGCAATGGGAGACTGAGGATTTACGTTTTTTAAAAAGAGAAAGAAAAGGGCAGGGGTCTGTTTATGAGAGGTCTGTAAGATAAAAATGGCATAGAAATAGGACAAGTAGGAGAAGTTATTTCATTCTCTCTTTCTTACAAGTACTAGGTAGAGTGCATGAACACAGACTGGCAGGAGCCGAGGGGTGGGGAGTGCAGAAGCAATTTGTTGGTCACTCGTTGAGTTTGAAGATAAAGGAGAAAGTATCAAGACTGGTGAGGTATAACCAAAATATAGGGAAGGAAGGTGAGACTGGGTTTGGCTCACAGAAGGCTGCAGTGACAAATATTTATTTTTTTCTTCTCTCAGTTGCAGGAGGCTTTCCGGCTCTTTGATAACGCAAACTGTCCAAATCTCCAGAATAAGCCCAAAATGTTCTTTATTCAGGCCTGCCGGGGAGGTAAGTGCCCAAATACTAAAAGCCATGTATTTGGCATGCCATTAAGGCTCATTTTACACACATACACACCCTCACATTCAAATTGCTGTCAACTCTCCTCTTTGCTTCTCTCAGGTGTAAGTGGGACCCATATTCACCTCCCTCTGCCCTGCTGCTGCCACTGCATCTGTTGCTCTGTAAGTGTCTTTTGCTCTGCATGAGGTGTGTGCATTGACTTGCAGACCCCAGAGCACCGTAGTGATACAAAGCTCTATCATACCCCACTCACACTGAGACTTTCTCTTGCTATGCCTGCAGTAGGGGGAGCGGGGCATATGGTGCATCAAATTGCAGCACAGCATGGAGTGGTACACTAGCGCTGGAGTCTTGTCTGAAGTCCTGTCTGTCTCTTGATCGTGGATGTGTTGTGTCTCTTGTGTTATCACCTCTCAAGCTATCAAAGTCCAAGTCTTTTTTTTCTTTTCTTTTTTCCTTTAGTCTGTCCTGCTTTCAACCTCCAAATGACCTTTCCTTACACTCTTTTCTGTATACTACTGTAGCTACCGAATTCTGTTCTTGATTCTCATAGATTTGATTTTTTCCCAGTCTTTCTGTTCCTATTTTTGTTTTTAATTAGGCCATTTGTTTTCCCTCCTTTTGTAACTAAACACATGTCTGTAACTAACTACCTTTCAGATCTGCTAATGAGCAAATTTTCCCTAAAGTGTTTGGACTTTTTGAGATCGCTGTGAAACTGCAGATATTCCAAAGAGAAGTTCTGTTATAGAAAGCTTTGTTTTTTCCCTTGTGATAGAGAAGTTTTTCTAGCGTGTATGCTTTTCCCCTTCTTTTCCCTTGTTCCTTGAAATTGTCTCCCTTCTTTCATTTTTAGCAGAGATTTATAGTTTATCCTCTAGCCAAGAGAATGTTCCATTCACCTGTTATCTACTCGTGTTTAATCCCAATGCAGAGAAAAAACAAAAGTCTACATGAAGTATTTTGGGTATCAAAAATATATGATCCTGCTAAGTGTTTGGAAATACCGTAACTTGCATGTTTACAATATGAATTGAATGTGATGATTGCTTTCTTTATGTTGTTAAACCTTTAGATGCTCTTGAACAAACATGAATGTGGCGACTCATAACAGTGTGGAAACAAGTGTAATAAGCCAGAATTGACAGCTGACCTAATTAGGTAGTTAGGTTTATTTGACTGTAATGTTACCACAATGGCTCTGTTCACATCAACAAACTGGGCTGGGACTTCCAATTCCCAAGAAGATTTTGGTTAAGAAAGATATGCAAAAGGCTGCAGAACTGGGATACTGCAGTAGACAAAGAATTGAGAATTGAGTAACTGAAAGGGGAAAATCTTTCTTTAATTAAAAAAAAAAAAAGCACAAAACTGCCTTTTTTAACCTCTTTTTTAAACCTTGATTAATAGTTAGAGAGGAAAGCTAGTTACAAAGTAATTGAGCTGTCAACAAAAACGTGTACCTTTTCATGTTAGCATTCAAAGGCTAAACTAGCCAATACAATTTTTGTTTTTTGAAAGCAGCATTTAAAAGACTCTATAAATAGTGTGGACAATTTCAGATTAGTAGTCAATCTCTATGCCATGCAAATTAGCTAGAGCCAGTTGAAACAAAGTGAGAAATGCATAGGTTATTCTTTTTCCCTAAGTTTATGTGATAAGCCTTATCTATCTTCTATTAAAGACACATTAAAAAATGTAGATAAAGAAGAGTTGGAACAGTCTACATAATTTCCAAAGGGCTTTTGGCATGAATCTACTAAAAAATTGAAGTAGTCCGTCCACAGTCATGGATCAGAAACCAGTGGCAACAGAAAGCAGTGGGAAAAGAATAAACAGTCAGATTTCACTATGATATAAAATGAGACTTCGGAGCTGCCTAACATCTGTGTTTAATATAGTAGCTGATCCAGAAAAATGAAGAACTGTGATGAATAATGGCAAATAGGTAATTGGAAGTTATTTAAATCAATTGGGAAAATGGTGATCTGGGAGCTTCAGTAAAATTTAAACAGGCTGGATCAAACTGGGTGACAGTTATTGGTGATATAAATTAGAGGTTGAGTATATAGAGGAATATCTTGATAAGGTTAGTGCTTTACACTTTTTGGTTACATTGGTAAGTTGACTAGAATGGTGTTTGAAGACAAATACATGAAGAAGACATCTGATTCTGAAGCTTTAATGAAAAAAGTTTTGAGTTTATACATTATGGGATGATGACAGTGGGAATAGTATAGCTTGACTGTAAAATTAGCTGAGTTTTATCTGAAATAATGTACACTGTGAATGGTACTCTAAATTTTTAAGAAGATATAGAACTAAAAGCTTTTAGAGGAGTGTGATAAAAGCATGAAAAAAGTGTGGTTAAAAATGGAAAAATTTGCATTGCTACCTTAGAGAGACGATGAAGGAACCTGATGGAAGTACTTATGAAATTTTGAGCTGTGGAGCCTTAATTATAGGCTGTATCTAGCCTGTCGGACAATCACACCCTTTCTACTGCTGCTTTCATTTTGGAGGAAAAGGACCACATTTCTGACTTACAAACTGACCATTTCCTGTGCATAATTATGAGATGTCACCAGTGCCACTGCCTATAGAAGGGTTAGAAATCCAATTAAGTATCTTAGACATGACCTGGCAACAAAAATGTAGAGTCATCATAGCAGGAAGGCCTCTGAAGTGGCCATTTATGCCTCCTAAGACTAGAGTCTGACCCATGCTGTTAGGAAGTAAGTAGAATAGTAGATTTTCATACAACAAAAGGGCAAAATTATATAGAAAACCTGTAAAATGTAGTTTTCTTTTTCTTACAGCGTAGCTGGACTATTAAAGTTATTGCAACTAAGCAAGTAGTCTAGATTACAATGGAAACTCTGCATCATGTACACAACCAATTGAGAATATGTACATTTGTCATAATACATCCTAATGAATCCTGGAAAGGATATGAAATGTTCTCTAGGTTTTAAACTAATCTCCATGTACTGGAGTTCTTTCTGATGTTTGGGGTCAAATTATTTTGCATTTTACTACTCCACAATTTATGCTTTTGATTGAAACAAATGTTATTATAATCAGGACTTCGAACTAGATGAGATATTTGGTCCATGTTTTCTTGATTTCTTGAAGGTAGACCTTGGCAATGAAAATTATAGCCCTATTTGAGTTCTGCAATAAGTAGATAGATAGCATTACAAACTAGACTAGACATTTCTGGACATTCCTAAGGTAGGTAAAACTGGAAAATAGAAACTTTTAGGGCTAGGCATGAAATCCTTCCATGCATGGTGAGGAACTGTCAGAAACTTCCTTGCTTTGTTGGTTATCCCTTGATCTGCATAGGAAAGGAGAGGAAAAAAGATCAATCAGCATAAAGACCAACAGTCACATTAGGTTGAACAGATTCAGCACTTGTTGGTATCTGCATCAGTTTGTTCAGAACTTTCAGATGAGCTTTAAAAACAGCTGAAAAAGCTTAAAGTTCATGAAAAAGCTTTCTGCTTGATACCAGTCGTGACATTGCTGACCAGGGCCCAAAATTAAGGAAGTACAGAAAAACTATATCCAGTAATTCAGGATAATTTCTTCTTCCCTCCCCCCCACTGTTTATTGCTTCTTCAGATGAGACGGACCGGGGAGTGGATCAAAGAGATGGGAAAGAATGGTCAGATTCCCCAGGCTGTGAGGAAAGTGATGCAAATAAGGAGGAAAATCTCAAGCTGCGTCTGCCTACGTGCTCTGATATGATCTGTGGATATGCTTGTCTGAAAGGTACTGGGGAGAGGCCCTGATTGTTAGGGCAAAAGGAGGTTTTTTGTATCTGTGTTCCCCAGAAACTTCATCATACACACTTTCTTCTCAGGTACTGCGGCCATGCGAAACACCAGGCGCGGATCCTGGTATATCGAGGCTCTCACCTCTGTGTTTGCAGAGGACTCCCGGGACACTCATGTGGCTGACATGTTGGTGAAGGTGAGCTGGAGTGTCTTTCCTCTCCCACACTTACCTGGTTTCTGAAGAGCCTTCCAGTGCTTCAAATTGCTAGGATTAACTTAGTGTTAAAGGAATTGTTCTTGCCTTGTTTGTAGCAAAAATATTATTTCTTTCCCCATTTTTATATATGTATTTGTATACAGTTCCACAGCAGTTTAACCAAAGTAAAAATGCTGTTTCTTTGTCTCCTTCCATTTCACTTGTGCGGTCACATAGTGAATTTATGACAAGAATTACTCTGACTTGCCATGAATTACTCTTCTTCTGTAGAAAGAGCTTTTCTTTTCAGGTGGATTCATTCCATGAACCGGCTCACCACATAGCTGCACAAATGCTTGCGCTCACATAAGGGAAAGATTAAGAAAATTAGGGAAGAGGGAGTGAAGACAGCAGTGTGACCATGGCAACTTGAGCTGCTGTGGAACTGCACCTTACTTCTTCATCCTTTTCATAATGTAGAAAGGCAGTACATAGGGGACTACTTAACAAGTTAAACAGAATAATCTATGAGTACAGAAAGCAATGACGTTTTTCTTCTCTCAATCCTTCCAGTCATTTTATTTTTTTTTAATCTCACATCTAGGTGAATAGGCAAATCAAGCAACGAGAAGGTTATGCCCCAGGCACAGAATTTCACCGCTGCAAGGAAATGTCAGAATATTGTAGCACACTCTGTCGGGACCTTTACCTGTTTCCTGGCTATCTGCCAGGAAAATAACTCTGCCAGCTCTGTTGGAAGAGAGATACTGCCAAAGCTGAACTTTTGAGTATGGGTGTCTACATTTTTGTTCTTGCGGGCTCTGACATCAGGTACACAAGCAAGGAGTACTTGTTTATGTCTGGCCAGTTCAATTCTTGATGTCTTTTTCTAAAATAATTGGCAACTCTTTGTAATCTGATTCCGTTCAGGGTTTAAAATTATACTATCCTGACTTATTCCATATGTGTAAAAGTTGATGGAAAGAGGATCAGCACTGGAACTGGGAAGAAGTGGGAACATCCTTCGGAAGGAGACATAAGGACACTTGTAAGCAAAGTGAGCGTGAAAAAGGAAACAGACTATTCATACAATTTTTTTAAAAGTTAAGCCTTTCTGAAAGAAAAATTATTCATAAAAGACTGCTTATCTTATGCTTTTATTTTAAATTTTTTAAATACTTTCTGCCTGGTTCTTCATGCAGGACAGTCAGCTCCTGTATGCATTAGAAGAGGGGTCTCTTGTAAAGGAGGATCCTTCCCCTCTCTAAAATGGAATGTTATTATTTTCAGTACTTGACACTTTCCTGTCCATCTTGATCTTACTTAAAAGTCTGTTTTGCACATTCCTTCTGTAGCCAAGTTATCAAGAGAACTGGAAGACATCCCAGGTTATCAACAAAACGAATAGATATTCAGTATTTCTCATACAGACAGATAAGCCTCCATAAACTGCCCCAGAAATAGTTCTGAATCTAGAAATTCTGGATTGGCTCCCCTTAGTCCCAAGAGTGAACAACTGCATAAATTACTGGTGATGAATTTGTTTGCCATAGTACCTGTGTGTCACAACAGGCATAGCATTTGGACAATCCACCAACTTCTCAGGCATCTCTAAATTGCACTGTACAACTGAATCCCTGAAACCCTGCAGCCGTGTACAAAAGGAACTTTTGTTTAATTAACAAAAAGATTCAAGGCAGCTCTTTATAGTCTAAGCATGTTGCTTGGATTGTTTATCACTACAGTTTGTTTCCCTTTTAAATGAAAGGGAAGAGTTTCACATAATTACACTGTCATGTGAGTTTTCGTTCTTCAGCTGTGATCATTTAAAGCTATTTGTTTAGCTAATACTGTTTGCAAAGTGTCATTTCAACTGGTCAGGAAGAAGAGTGGTGGCATAATCCATCACTTCTTTTGGAAATTTCCTATACAGTCTCTTCATGCTTTAATTTGTCTCTTGCTTGTGTCCATTTGCAGTTACTCCCATATGACGTGGGAGATGGGCATTGTTCTCTTTTTGTGGTAGAGCCTAAATCCTGATATACTGGGTTACATATGGACTGCAGTCTGTTCACTTGAGTCTCGATCTTCTCCATTCTGTAGCAGTAAGTTGGCATAGTTCCTGGCTTACTCTTTTTATGTGTGTGGCTTTTAAGAAATTTTTCAGGATAGAATTATGAATAGGAAGCACAAAGGGATATGGAGGGAGGCTGGAAAATTAGGCATGTGCGTTTTTATTGTTCTGCCTAAGAAAATGAAGGCTGTGTTTCCTCCAGCTGACAAAGATGGAGCATTAATACGCATCTTGCACTTATCTTACACACAATGTGATAAACAGAACAAGGATCATACTTGCCAGTTGGTGCCTTACTCTGAAGTTTAAGATTCCAGTTCAGGGGCTGTTGTACCTTGCTGGAGTATAAAGACTTTCTTCCTGAGTGCTCCCTCTTTGAAATGGTGCAATATTTTACAGATACTGATATTGATGAAGCAGTCCGCTCTCATGGATGAGATTTCTGTAGGATTGCATCAAATTGCATTATCACTGCCACTTTCATATATACTTTTTGTATACTTGTATTTTACTGCCTTGAGGTGTCAAAATAAAGAATTCTTGTTTGATTAATCTGTGCAGTATCTTCCATTTGGAGAGTTATACCTCTGCAGAAATGGAGCTTCCATATAAAGAGAATTTTGCGTAATTTCTCAAGATAGTACCTCCCAGAGGCACTTTTGAACTCTCAGGCAGAAGCCTGCTTACCTGATAGCTGCAACCAATATGGGATCTTGTGAATTTTGATAACACCTGGACTAGGGAAAAGTCGATACATTAATAAGGAGAGATGAGGCAGAACCACCAATTAGTAGGCAGATGTTGTGTTTCAGCACATAAAATATTTCGACTGGGAAAATTGTGGACTTGGTGTACTCAGAGGAAGAGTTGGTTACGAAAAGAAGGGTTCCTAAAAGAAAAGAGGCAGTCTTGGAAGGAGGAAGCACCCAGAAAGGAAGGTGATGATGCCATCTGGAGGAAAGATCCTGAAAGTGGGGGAAGATCCAGGGGATCAGAGAGCTGCATGGAAACGAATCCCAGGAGATGCCCAGAGATCTGCGTAGAAACGAATCCCAGGGGATGCCCAGAGGCCTTGATCTGTAAAACCCAAAAGTGGTGCCTACCAGCAGCTGCACAGCACAGAACCAGCATAGCTTTCTGCTCCACCTTCGCAGACCAGCAATGATCTCACTGCTGGGAAGGGAAGCTGAGACCTGGATAATGCACCTGGGAGAAAGCCAGTGAGTGAGTGTGAAATAAGAAGGTAAAAGCTCTGTTCTCATTAGTTCTAAAATAAACCCCAGTATCCAGATCCACTGGAGGCTGCCATTTACTCTGTCTCATCCATGACACCTAGAACGGTGATTCCTGTCTTGTAAGTTCTCTTTTTGATGGAAGAAGTACATTGTTTTCTCAATACGAAATTCTGGTACAGGAAATCTAGTAGTAATACTCACAGTGGAATTAACAACAGCTACCTGCACAGAAAGTGTTTCTAGTAGTCCACAAGATGAAGTAAGCAAGATGTTTGTATTTTCAGAGAAGTAAGTTTTCAGCTACTAGCATAGTTTAAGGAATGACTTTAATAGCTGGGATAACAGGAAAATGTTACCTCGTTCACATTTTGGTTCAAAACCAGAAGAACAGTAAGGTCAAAAATTTATGGGACTGGGAGTGAAAACAGTGAATGGGATGTAAACAACATATTTTACAAAGCTTGAGTTGCATGAAAATCACTATTTTAGTAGAACAATTCAGTAAATGAATACAATTGTAGCAATTCTAAACTGTTTTTTTTCCCTATTTGCCACTATCAAAAGTAATAGATACTCAAAGAATTTGACTTTTTACAAGGTCACTGATCTCCTTAAAATTAGGACGTACAGAATAGTATTGAAAGAGAGCATGCTTTCCAAAGCATGAAAAGATTTGGCTGTGCATCTCTAAAACATCTTGTGAAATAAAATTTATGTCACACTGAGACTACTAATGTACACTGTACCTGTGTTATGCAGTGTGTTCTTACTCTTGCATTTAGGTACAAGAATTCTTCACTACATCACTACTAAATTACTAAGTTAGGAGAAGGAAATGCAAGAAAAGAAAATACTGTTACGTAATAGATCATCTTCATTACACAGTGATGATGTCATCAGAGCATGCATACAGAAAGCAGTTTCTTTTAAAGGAGAGGAAGGAAGCAAGAGTCTCCAGAGAAGTTATAATCAGCCGTTTCACAGAGTCAGCAGCCATGGTGAGGTTCTTTCACTAGGCACGAGTACCAGTGCAATTTGGCCTACTGTTGCTGCTTTTGCCAATTCTGCTTGGGGTATTTTCTCTTGTGAAGGTTTAGTATTCTTTTGTTTCCATTCATCTGCATTTGGTGCCTTGTTTATGATCACTGTTATGTATAACTTAGTCTCAAACTGTAGGTTTGCATAAACCGTTGGACCTGTGTGCACAAATTCTTAAGAAGACATCTTCTGTGTAATTCACTACCTCTTTTAAAGAGCTCAGTTTTATTCAGACTTCTCTAACTTCAGAAAATCACTGGAGTTACTGTGGCTTAGGCTGTTGATTTTTTTTTTTCTTTCCTTTGTCACTCCTAAAAGTTCTGATTTTCAGCTGCAAAATAAGGAGAAACAGTTACACCTCTCATAGAAACTATACTTTGACAAAGGTGAGCATCATGCTGCATTGAGAAAATATGTAGATTTGGACCTGTTATGTTAGGTTGTAAAGAAAAACACAAACTAGCTAGCTGTTAGACTTCAGTCACCTGTAGAGTGACTTTGAGGGTGAGGGGAAAGGGTCACTCTGAACCATAGACTTAACTTTTCTAAATTGATTTTTCATAGGAATAAATAGTTAAGGGATCTTACAAGCTGCCACTGCCTCTAGCAGCCTTGTGGCTTGGGTATTGCTCCTGCCCAGCCCAGAAACCCTGGGCTTTCCGTCCTAGGCCCATGGCTGTAGCTGCTGATTTTCCACTTGCAGGTTCAGGCAGCAGCAAGGCTGAGTGTGCATCTCGGAAACAGGTGCACGTATGGAAGGTGCTGACATGGCCAGCTACGCAGACTGCAACAGGCAAGACACTGCCTTCAGCAGCACCTAGCTTCAGTGCTACCAAAGCTCAAAGCATAAATATGGACAGCCACCTCCCCTTTCTCCTCTTCGACTGGTAAGAGTGGAAGTTTGACAGTGAAAGTAGTCTCATCCTCGCTCTCTAGATTCACAAGCACATTCATGAATCCATTGAGTATCCAGAGAGTATGGCCCCTCTGTCTCTTCCACACTCTTGCTCAGATCTTGGGCCTGCTGGTCTGCTCTGTGGGTCTGCTACCTGCTGGTTAGTTCAGCCTGGTGATTGCTAGCAAGCAGGTAGGCTCATACGCTCATCCTACAGGCACCCTGCACTCGTGTCCGGCTGAATACCTGCAGCAGACACTCGCCCACTGCAGTTGCTGATACCAGAGGCCTGGGGTGCCTACAGCCCTGGTCTGGCTTCATCTTTATTTAGTGGGAGAAATAGCTTAGGAAGTCACGATGTTGCCCTAAGGAACTGTCTGCTTTGCCTAGATGTAAAATTTATCAATTTCCCTGATTGAAAAGCTTTACAGGTAACAGGTAAAAAACCCAGCAAGTATCTGTGAAAAGACCTGTGGCCTGTATTGTCTGCTCAGTTCCCCACAGACCTCTGGGCTTGCTGCTGCCTCAGGATATAGTAGACAGTATCTGCAACTCAGCTGAGGACAGAGCAGTTACCACGGCTGCTCAGTGCTGTTTCTCAAGGCAGTAGCCCAGAGCAGCACCCTGATTTTTCCCTTTCTACCCTATTAGTCCCTCCTTGCTTTTTTTGTGGCAAAGGCCCAGAACACACAGAAAGGCAACAGGCAGGACCTACCTGCTTTGCATCCCTACTGAAGTTCTAGGATCCTCAGCATCCCATGAACCCTTCCTGACTGTGCTGTTGAGCAGCTTTGACTGGTTTTAGGTGTAACAAATTTGGTTAAGCATAGCTTTTTTCTTGTTGTCTATATTCCCATGTCATTTCTATTCAGAGATGAAGAAAAAACCCTAACATCACCACAAGAGGAAAATATAAGATATTTTCAAGGTAGTTATCTGGAATGAAACTGCATGTATTTAGATGTTAGAATATACATTCTTTTGGTGTATCTGTCTATCACAAAATGTTTCAAAACTTGAAATTCACTTCTGAGGATGATGGGGAAAAAATTAGAAAGAAAACAGAAAAAAAGAATCATTAGGAGCTGAAACCTCATGAAGTCAACTTCATGAAGTTCAAGAAGAAGCGCAGAGTCCTGCACCTGGGGAGGAGGAACCCCATGCACCGATATATGCTGGGGGCCACCCAGCTGGGGACGCAGCTTAGCAGAAAAGCACTTCGGGGTTCTGGTGGACACCAGGTTCAACAGGAGCCAGCCATGTGCCTTAATAGCAAATAAGGCTAATGGTATCCTGGGCTGCACTAGGAGGATTGTTTCCAGCAAGTCAAGGGAGGTGATCCTTCCCCTCTACTCAGCTCTGTCAAGTCTGCATCTGGAGTCCTGTGTCCAGTTCTGAGCTCCACTGTACAGGAGAGATATGGACATACTGGAGGGAGTCCATCAACGGGCCACAAAGGTGATGAGGGAATAAAGCACCTAACATATGAGGTTCAGCCTGGAGAAGAAAAGGTTCAGGGGGGATCTTATCAGCGTATATAAATACCTGAAGGGAGGGTACAAAGAAAATGGAGCCAGGCTCTTTTCAGTGGTGCCCCCATGGCAGGACAAGAGGCAATAGGCACAACTGAAACACAGGAGGCTCTGTCTGAACATCAGGAAACACAGTTTTACTGTGAGGGTGACTGAGTACTAGAGCAGGTTGCCCAGAGAGGTTGAGGAGTCTCCCTGCTTAGAGATACTCGGAAGCTGTCTGGATGTGGTCTTTAGGCAACTGGCTGTAGGTGGCCCTGCTTGAGCCGGGACAGGGGGTTGGACCAGATAGCCTTCAGAGGTCCCTTCCAACCTCAACCATCCTGTGATTCTGTATGAAAAAGATGTCGTGTGTTGGTTATGCCGGTGGATGAACGTTCATGAAGGTACCAAGACTGTGGGGAAGGCTGTTTATTTGTGGTGAAGTATTGTAGCCAGGGAATCAGCAATAATGTGTATGCTTTAAGAAAAATTATGTTAAACGTGAGGATGCCCAGTAATTTATATAATGAATAGTCTTCTAAGGCCTGCTAGGAGAACTTGCCCACTCAGATACCGATACTTCCCAAAGTTGTCCCTGAAACAGGTTGTAGTAATGATCCTACTCAACTTGCAGGGTGGTTCTCTTGTCTCCAGTTTTGGTAATTTTCTATTTCCATCTTCTTTTTCCCTAGTCTCTCTGTCATCAGCCCCCATTCTTTCTATGGTCCCACTGTAGACCCCTTCCAAATGCAGTGAAGAACGATTCTGCCTGAGAGAGGAGAGGGAAACCTTACCTCCTGTTAATTTACTGAGCTGTCCTGGTGCCAGGGCAGCAGGGAGATATTAAAGCAGGGAAGCGGCTGCTGTGTCCAAGCACAGACTGAACAGGAGGGGGCAGGGAGTCTCTGGTTACACTCTCTGTCTTTCCCTCACCAGTAACCTTCTCTCTTAGGGTGCTCTGTGGGATTTTAGCTGAAGCCTTGCTGCTGTTTCTCTCCATGATTTTGCTGTGGAGAGCAGACGGGAAGACATTGCCCTGAACAACCCCTACTCCACAGGACGTTGTCTCTGGGGATATGACTGGGGATGCCTCTCCAACAAAAGCGTTCCGATACCAACAAACTCTGGTGAGTACAATACCTGCAGGAGGACAGAATGTTTCCTACATGATAGCTGTTCCTTTCTCTGTTTAAGGGGCTAAACACTTTCTTTCCATATAAATAGCCTTCCCTGTTTGCATTCGGAGGAATCTGTGAGAGTTCTGCCTGAGCACATGCCCCAGTAGTGTCTTCCTTCAAGAGAAAATGGAGCCGTGTTCTTCTTTTCTCAGTATGAAAATGTGAATCATTCCTAATCCCCATGGGTGAAAAATTTACATCACTGAATTCACCAGACAAGGAAAGAAATGCTGGAGAGACTCAGGGTTGAGTCTGTATAGTCACCTAGTCTGCAGAGCTGTATAGAAATGCAGCTGCTGGTTGTGGATGGGTTTCCTTTTTCCAGACGATCACAGATAAGGCACTGAAACCTTTCCCTGCCCTTCGTTATAGCCCCCGGAAGATGTGGTTAGGATTCTGCCATTCTGGGTGTTAACAGGTGCTGTGAGACCACAGAGCATGTTGCTTGCTCTGTGGCATCTTTTGGGCACATCCCAGTAGGGTCTTGCACTGCTTTGTTTTATAGATATTTGGATGCAGGCTGTTGCCCCACTTTCTGGTTTAAGTACTTTAAGAAATTACTGCCAACCTGAAGAACTAAGATTTACTGCATCACATGACTCCTCGCACTTCTCTGGACAAGCTGAGGTAGCATTTCATACTGTATTTAAAAAGCCATTTCCTTTGGTCACTGAAGTGAGAATTAGTGTCATACACTCCAGATTGCCTAAGGAGCAGCATGAATGGAATCCCAGTCTCTAAAAATGAATGGTGGCCTGTTTGTACCCGAGCATGCAAAGTTTTGGTAGCAGTGTTTGGAGACAAGTAAGACTGTCTTGGGGTTGAGGAAAACATGAAATCTCATCTTCTTTGAGCTGCTGCAAAGAAAGATGGAGACACCTTTTTACAGAAGCTAGAGAACCTAATTTACTAAGGGGAATGTATAGTTGCCTTTGGGAACACTGAGTTGAAGATCAGGAAGGTAGCTTTCAGTCGAACATTTTCTGCTGCTAAGCCCTGCTCTTCTGTATGACATAATGCCTTACAGATGAATGAAGAACTGCATGATCTTTTGTGTGACTGTATTGCCCTTTATGACTGAAACCTTGATTTCAAATCTTATTTCTTAGTGCTCCACATAGGCACATCACAAGCACGCGCCCCCAGCTCAACAGTGTTTTACTAAGAACACCATTTATCACTGGTCAAGTATTAACATTGCTGAAGAAGCCAATCATTACAATGGAAGGGCTGGATTATGAAATATTTCATCTCTGTTGGCCTGGCTTTCTGTAATCCACTACAAAAAAGTAGCATCCTCAGTGTCAGGATTGAGTAGCACCAACGCCAGAGCATTGAGACTGGGCCTAATACACAACACAATGGGACTGCAGTGGCCTGTTTGCACAGTATACAAATGTGAGGTTTGTGGAGGGAGAGCAAGAGTTGGGTTCCAAGATCAAAAATTCAAACTGAGTTGGTTTCTGAGTTGATCAAATTGCATGAGTACTGAACTGTAAGGAAACACAAAACTGAGCAAAAGCGGTGGTAAAGAAGAAAGAACGAGACAGAAAAAGATACAGAAATAGCAAGTATGCTACTTGGGGAAAATGGCTGTATTCTGTAACTGTAACAAACTTGTGAATCTCTAGATTTTTCAGTTTTAGATTCTTTAGTTTAGAACTAGACTAGTCAGAGTATTTAGACTATGACAGTTTTCTTAAATGCTTGTGGGAAGACACAAGTGTGATTAGATTCCTTGAGTTCAAAGAGCATAATCTATAACTTGAGCTAAGGAAAGTCTTCTTTGACAAATAATTGTACATTACTAAATAGCTGTTCAGGAGAGAAAGCAAGACAGTGCACCGCATCGTGTTCATTTATTCATAAATTTATCCCAAATATTTGCCACTGAGAGCTTTTATGGCTTCTGGACAAAACAGGATTGTGTAATAAATGGTAGCTGTTTGATCCCTGAAGTGTCTGCACGGATAAACCCAAAACACTTAGTTCTTTAATTGAATTCAAGTCACCCATGTCCCAGATAACCAGATATCCCATGATAAGGAGGCAACTATGCCACAACTTATTTCATTAAAGGTAGCTATAAATTTAGGAATTCTTAAAGAATAACCATATATACTAGAGTCCTCAGGGATCACAGGCAGAGCAGCAGCTAGTTGCTAAATCTAATCCAGGTACCAGCACTAAGCAGACGATGAATCGCTAACCTGGGTGAAGGATGAATTATTTCTCATAACAAGAATGAAGAACAAGGATTAGGCAGCAAGTGAACAAGGGACTGTAATTCTGGATGTAGGTGCCTCAAGTGGATCATAGACACTTTTCAGACTTGAGCGTCTTAGCAATTTACACCTCAAAATGCTGTCTTTAGGAGCATACTGCTATCAAGTATCATGATCACAACTATCCACTCCGTGTAGTCAGTCATGTTCTTTCTTGTTTAGTGAGTGAGCAGTAGCAGAGAGCATTTCCAAGCTAAAGCTATATACATTGGTTTTCATACAGAAAGCAGTCACTGCTCTATGGGCATTCTGGTCTGTAGTGAAAGAGAGATGATAGGTCATCACCTGGCTTCAAAGACTGTCGAAATGACTGCTATTTTCCTCGGACTTAGAAAATGTATTGCAGTGTCACAGTCCAAAACCTAAGTCACTTATGAAGCCCTTATACCTTGGGATGAGGAGAGATGGTAGACTGGGTAGCTACTGGTCAGCCTTCAAGGTCACACAGTCTGAATAAGAGTGCATAAGACTGCTGATGAGTCAGCTGGCCATTTCTCATCCTTCAATCCCTTCTGTGATCTCTGCTTATTTATATAACATAGCCACTTTATTACATTTTTTCTCCTCTTGGCTCAGTCTTTTGCCATTTCTTTCCCCTATCTCTTCTAGTCATTTCTTTCTCAGGTGTTCATTGCCTCTTTGTTGTTTACTCTTTTACCATCTTCTTGCTATCCTCATGTACCTTTTTCTCACTCTCGTCTTGTGCTGCGTCTCCTCAGTTTGTTTCTCTGCTGTTCCTGCTCTCAGTATAAATGAAGCCAAGTGTTAGGTTTCACAGCTGTGTTTTTCTCTGTGCCTTCCTCACATCACTGCCATTGGATTCTGTTCTAAAAATACCCCGTGTGATCCTTTCCCTGTGCTGTCCCAAGGCAGTGGCGGGATTCTCCACAGCCCCCTTCTCCTCTTTTTGAAGATGTTGTCAATCATACAGAAAGTAATGTTAGAAGGCAGAAGAGACCTGGAGAACTGAGGTCATGAGAAAGATAACTTGTGCAGATTTTTGTTGCTAGTTCCAAAGCCAGAGAGGACAGAAGATGCAGATGAATACAGGCCCGAGCTCTGTAGGGCGAGATGTAGGCTGCTGACAATGACAATAGAAAAGAAAGAAAGGAAGTCTTCAGTTTCTTGCAGTCTGATTAAAAGTATGGACATTTAGGAGTATCACGTACTGCTATTCGGGAATAATTTTTGGCTTCTCATATTCAGTCTTTGGGGCAGAGAGTCACCTCTTGTATACTGGCAGTATTTGTTGGTTCGCAGGTTGGCCTCTACTGAAGCTAACAGAGGTGGAAGGAAGAGGTCCGTCACCCATCTTCCCCTAAGTCAGACTAGAATTTAATACATACTGAAGCTAAAGGCTTCCTATTCATTTATCCCCCATATCCACCTTGCTGTCTACTTCCTCTTGCTTTGGCATCTGCTGACTCGGTTCTATAGGCATGTTTGAAGATCTGCATTCATTTCTCTCCCAACTTCCTATTAGTGGGATCACAGAACTAATACCTTGCCTTGTAAGAAATTCACTGCAGAAATCAGTGAGAGGGTCTTGTCCTGGCTGCATGGCACAATTGCCTGGGGAGTGCAAAGGCATTTGCCTGCAATGTCCACATAGTAGTGCTCCCCTTCTGTAACTGTCAGTCAGCCACTGGGCAAACAGACATGGTTTTGTGCCGTGGGATTGTGGCTGGCACTTTCCTAGCTGAGGGATGGACTGGCTTCAGAATCCCAGTGAGTAACAGCATGTTTCCAGTGCCATCCAGCGTGCCAAGAGGAAGGCTGAGGAAAACAAAAATGAGAACAAGCCTACTAACAACTAGCTTTTTCTTAAAGCTACTGGATTATTTTTTTAAGATTTTAGTAAGGTGGAATACACATGGCATTCATTGATTCAGAATTAGGAGCAGGTTAAAGAGCGGTTTGAGTATAGATTTACTTCTCCGGAGTGCCAGACCCTAGAGACAAATCATGAGTTCATAGCTGTCCTGTCCACCCTGTTTGCAAATAATTGATGGAAGAGCCTCTTCCCCAAACAACGAAATAGTGCTCTGTCCAGCACTGCATAGGAGAGATGTTCAGAGCTGCCCTACCTTCTTAAAAGATGGGCATAGGATATTTTGATGTATTTTGCTGTGGCCATGAGCTCCAGTGTGAGACCTAGCACTTTTTTGAAGAAATTCTCTCATTTCCAGTTTGTATTGCTAGCAGACCTGGTCTTCATAGTTTTATTAATAATCTAAGTTTTTCTGCCAGTATTTTGGTTTTGTCCCTATCAAAGTGAAAAAAAAGAGACCCACAGAAAGACTTAGGTGGGAAGGGACCTCTGGCAGTACCCAGGCCAATCCCCTGCTCAGTCATGACTTCCCCGTGTTGCAAGTCATGGCTGTTGCCTCTTGTGCTTTCCCTGCGCCTCTCTGAGAAGAGTCTGGCTCCGTCTTGTCTGTTCTCTCCCTCTAGGTAGTGGCAGGCAGCTCAGCCTTCTGTTCTCTGGGGTGAGTAAACCCAACTCCTTCAGCCCCCCCAGTCAACAGCCCAGGCAAGACTTCCCGAGGTGATGCCCATCACTGCATACCGTTGATGTTTGTTGCTGACCTAAATGTTTTTCCCATGGGAGAAGTTTGATTTGACAGTAACATGTGCAGGAGAAATGGCACCAAAGGCTTTGCCTGCCACTCGGCACTGCCTTGCCTGGCTGCTGCCCGCTGTGGGAGCAATTGCAGCCTCACAGACAGCACCTTACCCTAGACGGCACCGTCCTGGTAGCGTGCTGCAAGCGGCCTCTTCTGCTACTTGCAGAAAAACATTTTTCTCACCCGTTTCCACATCATTCAGGTACTGGATTCTGTCATGAAGGTGTCTGGAATTATATGTTTTAATATGTTATTTCCAAACAATCCAAGGTGTCCAGGTACCCAGTGGAGATCTCGCACACCAGGAGCTAGCTCAATTGCAGTGATGTTTTCTTTTCAGCACTGCAGTTGTCTATTCCTGAGAAAGCTGTCGCAACTATAGCACAGTAGCATTAAGAATATCTTTATACTTCGATGAGTTTATCCAGCTCCATGTCCCTTATTTACAATGCTATAAAATTTAAGCTTTTCCACAAATTGTACAGACTTCCCGTCCAAGCATATAAACACCAGGGGCTGCCAGCATGCTGATCAGTCTAACCCTCGCCGTTGATCTTGTGCTGTAAAAAGTGAAATAACCTGCTTGTGTGTAAGTAAGTGGCATAAGGGGACATCCCACATTTGTCTGAAACCTAATAGGGAGCTGCATGCTACAAGCTGTTTGAAGTGGACAAAGAAAGTACATCATTGTTTTTACAGCTGATACTTGCATGTTAATTTGGCAGTATAGCAGATTAAATTATTTTAGTCAAGTTTGGGGCAGGGCGGACAGACCACGTACTAGCATTCCTGTTATTTAAAAAAGTTAGACCTGTTGCTAGTAAAATTGTCAACAACAATAGTAGAGGGGCAACTGGAATACAGAGGTTACTGCCCAAGCTGTACAGCAGGTGGCATGCAGAGTACAGTGCATGAGAAATAATGCATGAAGACAGAAATGTACAGCAAATACAAATCCTCAAGGTAAACTCGACTACTGTTGTGAATCTCCACAAAATCACAGCAAAGAACCTGGGCATGCTGGAGAGAAGCTGGCAGTAAACACTACGTAAAAAGAAGTTCTTTTGTCAATGCTTGCTTTAGTGAAGTAGCAGGAAGTGGCTGCTGAAGTTGCTGCTGTTAGTATTGACAGAACAGCTTCCACATACCTGTATGATACAGTGATAACTGTTAACTCACCTTGTTGACACAGAGGGAGGACAGACATCAGCTACTAATGTTGTACACTACCTTATCAGAACCTGTTTATCTGAAGTGTTTTCATTTACTATTAAGTGTCTTAGAACTACCTGGGGAACCAGATTTCATTGCTGGCTGTTTGCATGGGATGGCATACTATGCTTTTGTATTTGATAATGGCACAAGTCTCCATGCTGAACATAGGAGCAGCAAAGAGATCCTCCACAAGCTGTTAGTGCAACAGACACTTCAGTCTTTGGACATTGCTAAGGATATAGGCAGGGTTAAAGGATTTGCTCACATTGTTAAAATGGAGCCGTATATCTCTGCAACAAATTCCTGCCCCCTGGTGAAGTAATCGATTCTTACGTGTCCTTAAAGGAACCGAGTGACTGTTGGGATTGACAGTCATCCATTTCCACAAAATATTTATAAAAGATGCTGGATTGGGAATCTTTGCCTGTCAGCTATTGGCATTGAGAATAGATTCTAAAAGTACATAAGAATATAAAACACCTTCATCATGTTTGTTGCATAGTGCTAATGCAAGCGTGAGTGGCACCTACACCCTTTCAAAGAAAGCCATTACCTGCAGCTCTAAAAACTCTGAAAAATTACATGCAGTATGTTCTTTTCTGATTTGATGATGAGAGGAAACACAGTGTTTAAGTATATTACCTTATGGAGCCTCAAGTTTGTTTCAGATTGAAGTTAGGTCAATTAGTCTTAACTGTGCACAGGCTAGCGTACCCATTCTTTGATCCTGTGTAAACTGCTATAGTGACTATGGATGTCTACTACCTGAGACTCAGAGCTATCCAAAGCTCTACTGGGACACTGAAGAGAACAGAATTTGCCTGAAGATCACTCGCAGAAGCTGACAAAATAATTCACTGTTAAAAATAAATTACTGCTTTTAACAGCTACAGAAAAATAGCTATCATTTTTTGAGTATGTAGTCAGCCTAGGTACAGACCACAGTCCTGCAAAGAGACTTAACAATTAGATGAGGCTTTCTTCAGACAACTGAAGGAGCCTCATGTTCACAGTCCCTGGAGGCAATCTGCTGGAGCAACAACACAACAGGGCCCAAGCAATCCAAGAGGTTTCTGGAGTGTATTGACAACAGATTCTTAACACAGATAATCAAGGAGACAGCAAGAGGAGGTGCTCTGCTGGACTTGATACTTACAAACAAGATTGGGGGTGTGAAGGTCTAGAACAGCCTCAGGATCTGAGGAGCAAAAAGAGCTAAAAACAAGATCACAATCCTTGAGTTCAGAAGAACAGTCTTTGGCTCTTCAGGGATCTGCTTGGAGGAATCCCAATGGCATGAAGAGGGGTCCAAGAAAGCTGATTGATGTCCAGGAATCATCTCCTCCAAGCTCAGAAATGAACCATCCTGATGAGCAGGAAATCAAGGAAAGGCAGCAGGAGGCCTGCATGAATGAACAAGATGCTCCTGACTAAACTCGGACATAAAAAGGAGTAAGCAAGGTCGTGTGACCTGGGAGGAATACACAAACACCAGTCCAGTGTGCAAGGGTGAGGTTAGGAATACCAAAGCTCTGGAGTTTAATGTGGTGAGGGACACTAAGGGCAACAAGAATGGCTTCTACAGGTATGTCAGCAGCAAATCAAAGGTGATGAAAAATGTGGGCCTTCTGCTGAAGGGGCAGGGGACAAAGAGCAAGGACCCTCACTGGAAGAGGATGACCTCAGAGAACATTTAAATGAACTGAATGTACAGAAGTCCATGGAACTTGATGGGATGCACCCCCAAGTACTGAGGGAGTTGGTCATTTTCATTGCAAGGCCATTCTCAATGATCTTTCAAAGGTCGTGAGGATCAGGAGTGGTTTCTGAGAACTGGAAGGAAACAAATGTCACCCCTATCTTCAAAAAGGGCAGGAAGTCCAGCAAACTACAGGCTGGTCTACATCACCTCACTCCCCAGAAAGGTGATGGAGCAACTCATCTTGGGAACCATTTCCAGACACATGATGGACAAGAAGGTGATTGAGAGTAGCCAGCATGGATTTATGAAGGGAAAAATACTGCTTAACCAACCTGATAGCCTTCTGCAATCAGATGACAGCTTGGTGGATGAAGGGAGAGCAGTGGATTTTGTTTATCTTTACTTTAGCAAGGCTTTTGACACTATTTCCCACAACGTCCTCATAGCAAACTGATTAAGTATATGTTAGACAAGTGGACCTCAAAGTGGGTTGAAAACTGAACTGCAGGGCTGGAAAGGTTGTCATCAGTAGCATAAAGGCCAGCTGGAGGCCAGTCATTAGCAGTGTTCTGCAAGGGTCAATGCTTTTAACCTCTTCATTACTTATCTAGATGATGGCACTGAGTAAACTTTCAGCAAATTTGCAGATAATACAAAACTGGGATGGGTGGTTGATACACCGGAGGGTTGCACTGCTGTTCAGAGGGGCCTTGACAGGCTGGAGGAGTGGGCAGAGAAGAACCTCATGAAGTTCAGCAAAGGGAAATGTAGAGTCCTGCACCTGGGGAAGAATAATCCAATCCACCAGTACATGCTGCGGACTGGCTGGCTGGAAAGCGGCTTGGCAGAAAAGGGCTTGGGGGTCCTGGTGGATACCAGGTTGAACGTGGGTTAGCAATGTGCCCTTGCTGCAAAGAAGGCCAATGGTATCCTGGGCTGCATTAGGAGTGGTGCCAGCAGGTTGAAAGAGGTGATCCTTTCCCTTTATTTAGCCCTGGTGAGGCCACACCTGAAGTGCTGTGTGTAGTTCTGGGCTCCCCAGTTCAAAAGATGTATGGAGCTACTGGAGACAGTTCTGCAAAGGGCCACAAAGGTGATGAAGGGACTGGAGCATCTCTCCTGTGAGGAAGGGCTGAGAAAGGTGGGACTGTTTAGCCAGGAGAAGTGTCAGGGGGATCTTGTCGTATGATAGGAGACTGAAGATGACGGAGCCATACGCTTCTCGCTGTTGGCCAGTGACAGGACGTGATGGAGTGGGCACAAACAGACACACAGGGAATTCTGTCTGAACATAAGGAAAGAGGTTTTTCATTGTGATTGAGCACTGGCACAGGTTGCCTGGAGAGGCTATAGAATTTGCATCCTTGGAGATACTCAAAAGCTGTCTAGACATAGCCCAGGGCAACCTGCTCCAGTTAGTGTTAATACGATACTTCTCGAGCATGGTATTGGACAAGACAGCAGGTGTCCCATCCAAAGCTCAAATATTCTGTGATTCTGTAATTAAAGTACTCAGAAAAATTAAAGTACTCAGAGAAACAGCAGTGCAAATTATCTACTGGTCAACAAGATTACTGCTTTCTAAATACAATACAGAATGTATTTTTAGTTTCTCGTCTGTAGTGAACTTTCTTATCTACTCTCATTTTCAAAGGACTCACAAAAAACTGGCATTTACTTCTATTACAGAAAAGCAATCTAAAACTGTTTGCCTGTGTCTGAAGAAGTTGTGACTTTAACAGAACATGATGCATATTTTCTGAACCAACAATATTTTTTTGGTTCTGAATCCATTGCCTACCTCCCGAGATATAGCAAAACCTTTTTAGTTCACTTTCTCCAGATCACTCATGATTACATTCATGTACAGCCCTCGTTGCCCTTTCCAGCCTGGGAGGTTTGAGTCTGCTTAGCTGTTCGTCATACAGAACCTATTCCATAATTTTGACCATCCTCTGAAGCTCTTCCAGTTCTACTATATTCTTTTTGAGATTTGGGGAAACAGAAATGCAATTACTGAAGATATAGTTGCACGTTAAATTTAATCTGGTCTTATTTTCCTACTTCTTAACCTATGGTTCAAAAAAAAATACTGAGCGAGTCATTATTATGACCATTCCGTTTAACCCCAAGACCTTATTCTTAAATAGTAAAAGTCAGCTTAAATAGTAACAGTTGGACAATTCTTGTGTATGCAAAGCTAGAATGTCTGTTTCTCCTTCCAGGCCTCACTTTATATTCATTGTGACTGTTTCATCTGTCATTTTATTGTTCAGTCATCCTGTTAAGGTCCTTATACAATTCTTCAGTTAGCATTTGTTTTTACTAACCTGAATAACTTACCAGCAAACTGTGACCTCTTTTCCAGATCAGAGAGGTATTTGATATTACATTGCTTGGCATGAAGTTTATTATCAGCAGCAGAGAACAAGGCACCGAGTGTATGCTGCTTTTAGTTTCAATTTCCTATAGAAATAGGGCATGTTGGAAATCTCATTTCTATTAATTGGAAGTCCATAATGCTCTAGGCCCATAGGGTAGAAGAACTGCAGGTTCACGTAAGTTTTCCAGAAATGATAAAGGCAAATTAAACACATCACAACTGTGCAACATAGTAGTGACAGAAGAAACAATGTGAGAGACAGTATGATGTAGGAACTTTATTACAGAGGTACATGCAAGTCTTTCTGTTGGGAAGATTAAGCAAGGGCCAAGTAAAAGTTCTCTTGCCTAAACGTATGTTTTCGTGCTTCATGTGAGGGTGTACATTGTAGCTGAGGTGATCTATTGCCTGTCACATGCAACAGCTACTTACTTAAATGCTGCTTCCCTGACCTAGGGTGACCTAGTGATAGAGTAGTACTATATGCTGATGAGAACGTGGACCAAACTAATTAAGTCAGCATCAGATTAGGTTGAAATTTCAGACCTTAATAGGAAGTGTATAGTGTCGGATTTGCATCACCACCTTCTGAACCTAGATTGCAACAGTAGATCAGAGAGCCAGCTGGGGCAGAAACTACAGTAGTAACGAAAAACTGCAATGACCCCCATATAGGCTGGGTGCATATCACATTGGGATGTGAAATAGATGCAATTGGTGGTTGTGGAACAGTCAGTTACGAAATCCACAAAAGGTTAAGGCTAGATACTGCACTGAACAATTCAACTTCTTAGTTGAAACCACTACTTCATAGTCACCACAATGTGTTTGGAGTCAGTACTCCTGTAGAAGCAACAAGGGTCAAAAAATCCACTAGAATGGATCAAACAGAAAACCACATAAAAATAAAGACGACTTTTAATCAATTAAGAGACATGACCAAACAAATGAAACATTTCCAGAAGACATGGAGGTTACTGAAGGACCGTATTGGTATCTAAAGAGAACAGGTCCACATAGAAAGCCCTTAGTCCTTCTTTCGTCTGCTTCAGATCCGTGAAAGGAGTGCTGTCCTCTGCCAGGATGCAGATGATATGCATCTTAGAACCACCTTTTTCCCCAAGGTGTAGAGGAAATGCGTTGTATGATCTGTCTCCCAAAGGAGCTGCATGAATGACCAGAAAAAAAACATGCTAGGACAAGCAAACATTCAAATCCTGCAGCTTATCCCACTTCTCCCGACACTCACTGTGGAAGAATGAATCACAAGACAGGCAAATGCCCATCCAGCCCCAAAACCTGCTGTTACAGCTGCCCCCTTGCCACAGCCTTCTGCTGGCAGCCATCTCCATGTGTAGGTCTGGCAAGATTGCCAGGCGCACACCATTTCCCAAAGCCTTTGGCCCTGTCTTTCCACAGGTGCTACGATGCCCCTGTTAAAATGGCCCGTAGGCCAGTGACAGCAGCCCTCACAGAGTGAGGTGGTTGTCTGGGAAGGACAACAGTTCCATGTCAGAGGCTGTCTGTGTGAAATTCCAGTGCAAGATGAAGATTCTGCCTAGTCAGGAGTAGCTCAGCCTGATCTCTTCCGCTTGGATATAGGTGAAAGAAGCGCTATTTTCTGGTTGGAGGTGGTACCAGGTGTTCTTTAAGGAGTGCTGACCTCCAGCCTTCAAGATATCTGCCTCTTATTTGCAATGCAGCTCTTTGAGCAGGGCAGAAGCAAAATTCACAGCCAGCACCAGACACTCCTGTGGACCAATACTGCTGAGGAAGGCATCCTGATAAAAATGACATTGCAGACCTGGTATCAGAATACAGATGTTAAAGATGTTAATGCACTTTCAAGCAGATCTGAACGTGCAGCAGCTTATTTAGTACAACTATCATGTTCCTCAGCATTCAGGACTATAGGTCAAGAGAGGACAGGGTTGTAATGATTAGTGTGGCAAAACTCAGTATGAAATTGTATAGACAGACATATCTGTCCAAGTGGTCTTGCTGCAAAGTACAATTGGATTGCCAAGGTGAAGGTGTACTCCAGGAACACAATGGAGAACCCTCCTGCCCAAAGCAAGCAGAATACCCTGTCACTATAGAGACCTTACCTCTGTCCCATGGGGTTTGGTGTTTGGATTTTGAGCTGTTTTGCTCACAGGGAGAGAGAAGGGAGGTGAGGAACCTTCTGGCCAGTAGTGGTGGTGCCAGTGGTACCAGCAGTGCTGTACACCAGCAAGTTCTGTAGCCAGAGCTGTGGTCCCCATGGTACACAGCAGCACTTTGCTCTCTGGGTCCCATTCCCTCCTTGAACAGGGCCCTCACTGATAAAGATGAGGTTGTAATGTGCCATGGCATGGGTCAGCTGCATCTTCTTCCCAGAGCAATAAGTGTTCAGCAGATGGCACAGCTTATCCCTCAGCATGATGGGTCTGAGGAGTGTGCAGACTTTGTGAGCCCACTGTCCTTGTAGTGCCCAGAATCCTGTGAACTGGGACGTGTCTGTCCCTGTCCTGCCAAGTAAAGGTTCCTAGACCAGCCAGTGCACCTGGCATAGAGCAACGACTCTGCCCCTGACACAAGGACAAGCAGCAGAGGGACTGGGATTTGAAAAATTTCACAACAGCCATCTCTGTTTTTTCTTGTTTTCTGACTGATCCCTATCAAAATATGTTATAGACATAATACTACTTGTGGAATAGATTATGACTCTGATACAGGTAGGCAAAAATTGAGTTACACCTCAGACCAAGGGCAGGACCACAAATAGTCTCAGTGATTTTTGCTGACTCTGAACACCATGCACATGAGCAAGACTGTGAGCAATGTTGTTAAATATATAAACATAGCATCCAAAAATCAGTAATTTTTCATAAACAATCTGAGTTAGCAGCTTCTAGAACATATTTCAGTTCTCAACTTAGATGAAAGTTAGAATAGTTCCCATCATTTATCCTCTGTGTCTTCTTTTTCATTGGCCCATTATCCCTCTACCACTCCTGACTTTGATCAGTAGTTTCTACTGTTGATCTACAGACACTCCCTGGATTTCTGTTCCAGGTTTAATATTTTCAGATGGCATGGGCATTAAATGTCAGCCCTGGGACACAATTCTATTTGTGGTGCACTTCCTGCAGTTTCTTCTGCTGACTTATCTTGTCCTGGGCTTGAAATACTAGGCTGCCTGTCTCTGACATCTGGAGATTGTTGCTCCCTTATGGCCCTGGGGTACTGTTTGCACCTTTTTCCCCTTGTGATAGTCAAAATTGGCTATTGGCCATTGGCTATTTTGACTTAGCAGCAACTAGTAAGCATACATCAGCTTTAGTTCAATGAGTTCCACAGGGAAAGGACTTTCTGCAGCCTTTATGATGAAGTGTGACCCAGTACTTCAGCCTGGATGCACTTGCTCAATGCAATTCTTTCCTTCCCCCAACACTTTCCTGTAAGTCAAAGCAGGGGGCTGGTACAAGAGGGAGGGAGTCCAGTGAATGTCATGCTGCCTGTCACTATCACCCCTGTATCAGCAGCTGATGATAACAGGAAAGGTGATTGCCACAGGGGAATTGCTTTGCCCTTGTTTGTGATGGATTTATTATTCTGGCTGCCAAGAGAACTACTATCTTTCCTCTGTTTACCTTCATCTTTATCTCATATTACTACCAGGGATTGTTTTATGGAAAATAGGCAAGACCCCTGCTGTGCGGGAGGGTTAGATGGTTTTGTGTGGGTATCTGCATTTGGATGGGGGAAGGCAGAGGAAAACAGGAAGCTTAGTCAAAACTATAAGATTTACTAGTTTAACTCTGATAGTAAGTAAGGTATTTAAAAAATCCTTAATGGTACTGATAACATGTCTGTGCCTCAACCTTTATATTGACACCATTTATCTCAGCTGAGACAGGATAAGACACACTAGTACAGTCAGCAACTAGTACTTGGCAACCATGGAGTTCATGTAAGTAGTTTATAGCATTAGCTTTAATAATGGTGAAAGTCTGAAATGTAAGCAAGATCCAAGCATTACTGAGAACAGGTTTATGGTTACTTATGTCTGTGCTGCAATCAGAAAAGACAGTCTGTTTCCTTCTTTCTAGGTGTGTTCCTGACCCCTTCTTTTCTAACATTCATGTGACCATGCATCAGCTGGAATGGAGAGCTGAGCTGGCTGAAAATTAATTTTTTTCTGCATCAAGCTTCTTGATCACAAATTCCAGTACCTGAAAAATTAGGACTGTCCTTTTCAACCAGCTGCTGCTTAAGTCCCCTAAACCAGTAGTGTGATCACCCTCCCAGAGAGATCAATAGATTCTAGGGCCTCAAAGAAGTGACTTTTCAAGCATTTGAAAGTTGAACATGTATCAGGAAACTGAAATAAGTTATTTCTTTCCTTGCATACCTTTAATCCTAACCATGGCCTCCTGGAGATATCTGTCCCTACTCAAGGTCCCTTCTTCTTGTCCAACCCCAGCTCAAGCACATCCCTAATGTGCCCTGGAAACCTTTCCTTTTCATCTCAGTCCAAACAATTTTGTTTCATGCCAGTCCTCCTCCTAAACTTTTCAGATATGACAACATTTTTTCCTAGTTGGCCATGGCTTACATAAGAGGCAGCATTCTTCTCTTGAAATTTGTGGAGTCCAATACAAAACCCAGGGCCCTAGCACAGCCTGTGCCAGCCCAGTTCTACACGGCTCATCACTGCATTTTCTTTCTACCCGTATGAAGTCAGCCATGCTGCAGTGTAATTACATGATTGACAGATTGAATGTGCAATTATTAATTTTACCTGTGCAACAAGAAATCTACAGGGAGGAGGGACGGAAAGTCACAAATTATGTACTATGCACTGCCTACCATCTCTCAAGGATGGTTTTAGCTGACAACAAAATACAGGTCATGGTGCAGGTGACTTATTAGGGAACATTCACCATCTGGAATCAGAGCTCATCATCTAGATTCACAGGTAAAGAGCAATTTCCCAGAGAGTCTATAGATTCTCTGTCCTTGAATAATAGCAAATTCACAAGCTTAGAAGCATCCCTAATATGTTTTGATCACTAGGGATGAATTTGTATTTGCTAGATGTTCCTTAGTCTCTTCTGCTAAAAATGTCTTCAAGCTGATTACTTCAGAGAATGTTTGTGGTGCAACATTATTCTCTTAGAAAACAAGAAATCCACTGAACCCTGTGTCTATTTGGTTTCTTCTCAGTTTATTCTAAGATGAGACAACCAGATCTCTGCCCCACCAGTAAGACACTTCTTCCTTTGGAAAGCCCTTGAGCATATGCAAGGAAGAAATAATTTAATAGAGGCTACAAGGTGCTGTAGGGTAGAGAGTCACTGAGGGAACTGAGGGCTGCAATTTAAGAAGAGGGGCAGCTGTAGGGGAGGAGCAATCCAAACTGTGGAGGTGCAGAAACAATCTCCTAGACAATGGAGTGTAAGCACAAAATTTTAGCAGCTCAGAAGGTCACCGACTTAATTGCATCCAGGGTTGCAGTGGGTGGGGGAGAGCTGTGCATAAACTATGTATTTATTTCTGTGCTTCCTGACTTATACACTGGAAGTTTATTAAAAAAAAATTAAATAATATTATTTTTATTCTAGGTAAGGCTGTTCTATTTTGAGTTTTGAAGCCTCTTGGTCTTGACTGGAGAGCTCACCTGGACATCTAGTCAGATCCATCTTAAAGTTCTGGATGAGCTGGGATCCATTTATGAAACCTAATTTTGCCGTCTTCTCTTTCATTTGATTTTCTGTGTCTTTCTCTTGCTGCTGGGTTTGTTAAGTTCTCTCTGCTTGTTCTTTTTGCTCTCAGTTCCAAACTGTGGCCACACTGTGATGTAAGATAAGACAACCTGGAAATAACAAGTAATTTACCTTAGGTACCAGCATCAGCATAGATATGGCTTTGTTTCATTTGATCTTGGGATGAATTCATGAAGTGCTTTGTGCAGACTGTCACAGTGGGGTTGTTTCTGGAACTGGGACATAACCTTGCCCCTTTAAAGCTCATTTGTTTTTTGCCAAGTCATGGTGTATCATAATGTCATATCATGTCATACCACAATGTCATCATGTCATATCATGATCTGTTCAAGTTTCCTTCCAAGTTTGTCTATTCCAACATCTACTTCAATGGCGCCTTCATGTCCCTGTGTTCCTATAAGTATTTATCTGCTTTCAGTTGTGAGATCTATTTTTTTTCCCATTCTGTCTCTCCTCTGGTAACATCATCTCCCTACTTGAGTTGTCAAAAGTTGATGATTCTCAGAATCTGCCCTGTTTCTGTCAGTTCTGCTCTATTCAGTCTAGTGTTAGTCGGTACATGTCCTCTTGAATATCATCATGTTATCTTGTTATTTCTCCATGATGAAAGTGCTTAAGCTTTCTGGACTTTTTCTTTGTACTTTTTAGTGAGTACTCCACCCTTCTTTCAAGTGTTCTCTGAGAGTTCTCTGTCACCATCCCTCCATATTTAGTCTTGCTTGCAATGTGCTCCTGCATGGCTTAAATTTCTGTCTTTTGCTACTGTTCGTCCTTAGTCCATGGTTTATTTCTTTCACTATTAAAGATGTCTTTTCCCCCAGTCTCTCTCCCTTTTCCTAACCCTTTGCACAGCATTCTTTCTCTTCCAAAGCTCAAATTGCCTCCTGTAGCTCTATGAAGCCTTCATGGGCATTTTGTCTAATAAAATGTCCCATTCAAGCACCTTGTTCTCATTTACAAGACATTGCCTTATGTTGTGTCTACTGAAGTCTTTTTCCTGCCTTTTCATTCTTTTTTTGCTCCATCTATTGCTTGAGGCAAAGTACACTTGTTGTGACTTCTTCCTGTGCTGCATCTCATCCCCTCATGTCCTTCTGTGATTTCTTTGTCTCTTATTGCCTGTGTTTATGTCTTCGAGCCTTTGTTACTGTTAAGTAGTCCTCCTTTTGTCACCTTTCTCATCTTCCTCCTTCAAAACTCCATTTTCCCTTTCACCTGTACAGTTTCTTTTGTCCCATAACCTGTCTTTTATATTATCTCATTCACAGCCTTATAGACCTCTTGGACTGAGTTCTCTTAAACACAGATTATTATTTTTTCTTTATTCTTAAATGAATGTTTTTCTGTTCTGCATGCATGGTTCTGAGTAACAATAACTCTGCCTCCGCAAGTGCAGTTCCTTTCAGTCTGGGGTGGTAGAGGGCTCTGCATCACCATCTGCTGTAGGGTCTGTATGTGCAGTATTGGTGGCAGCTGAAAAATAGATGTTATGTTTCATTCCAGAAGAGGCTGGATTCTGGTGGTGGGCCATAAGGTTTGTATACAGTGAGGTCATGAAGTAGTCTAGATCTTTCAGGATAAATCTGCTAGAGAAACAAACAAACAAAAAAAAGCTCTAGTATAAGCAGAAGGCTCAGAAGTTAGTATCATGTCTGCTAATTGTATGGGCAGGGCACAGGGAACAATGTTAAGCTTGTCACTGTTGATTAACAGCACTGGGTTTTCAGGTGGTAAATCTGCCGGAACAGGACCATGAGAAAAGTGCAAGTCTTCAATCATCCCTCCCCTCACACTGTCAGAGCTTTCACTATAAAGGCAGTAGGATGGGAAGGCTAGAAATTATATTTCTGCATCCTGAAAAGCATTCAGGAGAAAAAAATTAAGGCGGTGAAAGGGAGACCTCTGAGAAAACTGGGAAGAGGAGGGAGAAAGATAGATGGCTGACCGGAGAAGAGACCCATCTTGGGTGAGAGTTCTAACTTCTATTCCTTTCTTTTTCCTCACCTAAGACCTAATTTAGGCTGCAGCTGTAGTTTGATCTGCCATTAACATGTCCTGCTTGAAGGAAGTACCACAGAAACACACATTTGAGTCCCTCTAGGGCCTGTAAAGAGAAAACTGGTGTATGAGCAGGTTGTATGTCTTCCCTTTTGTGTGCTATGGTGCAGTCTAGAAACTTCTGTGAGCCCTTTCAAGAGGCTTAGGTGCACCTGAGGAGTCAAGCGATATGTACGGGTCATCTCTGTATGTGACTACTGCAAGGTGGTTGTTACATCTTCTCTTTCGACATCGTCCTCTACTTCCGTGCTAGTCTCCTGAGTCTGTTGGCAACCTCTCAAGCAACAGCAGTACTAAATTGTTGTGTCCTCGTAGAAGGGCAGAGCTAGGCCTCGGTAGTAGAAAGCAGGACTAATGAGCAATAAAGAAAATGCAAAAAGAAGAACTGTGACAAGAAATTACAGGAAAAGTGATAGGGGACATTTGACAGCAGTTGCTGGGCAGCAGCAGTGCAGAAAGGCAGACCTTTTTAGGGTGTGCTCAGTATTCTGTACTTTTGGGACTCTGCTGATCTGAAAACATGGACAAGGCAGTGGGTAGAGCTAGAACAATACCTTCCACTAGGTCATCTGTGCCAGCTGAAAAAGTGGACAAGCTGTTGGGTCTACAAGTTCTTCTTTGAGTCTGAAATAGAAGCAGCAGAACTCAAAGCAAATACAAGTTGAGAGTAGCTGCTTTGAATTTAGCTAACTAGTGTCAGTGAGCGTGTGACAAAATGTTATTGGTATCTTGTGGAATAGAGAGGATGCTGATAGTGCCCAGAGAGCTGACAAAGTGCTTTCCTCCTAGAGCAGAAGGGAGATGGGTGATTTGTAAGCTGTGGAGCATGATAAGATTAGTGTTCAGGACACAGGAAATAATGTGACATAAACCCAGTATCTCTACAGACAGCATATATTTTGTCATGGACTGGAATGGTGAATTTCGTCCTTGGTAAACAATATCTGGGTACAGAGATCGGAGGCAGAGTGATTGTTTGATCAGAAGTGCTCTCCCACTGGGAATTAGATAAATGCTAGGTCCTTAGCTGCAGATGTCCTTAGAGCTAGGTCCTTAGAGTGTACACCTGTACCATTCTGTGTGTAGTGACTGTTCAGTTTCATCTGTATAGTTATCAGTCTGTCATCTGATGCACTGCAAGACAAGCGTATCACATTGGGGGAAGTACGAGCGAGGGTCCAGGGGTTTTGTGAGTTGTCTTCCTCACGGGTATAGTAAAGGTTTCTTGTTCCACTAGCATCTAGAGTCATTTGGTGAATGTAGACCTTGGGGTCCTTCATGCTTTTTATTGATGAGGTGAGTGAGGCTGGGGACAATTTGGAGGCTGAGAGGGACAGTTCTTGGAAACTGCCTTTCAGGGTAGGATCATCTTATTTAAGGCTATAATTATATAATTGTTTTCCATGGAAATTCCACAACTGTATCACACAAGACAGACAGTAGAGTTTGATTAGCTGGCAGTAGGGGGTTCTTTTTTACACTGAAGTAATTTCTGATGTGCTATTCCTGTGCCTCTTGAAAAACAAGAACTGGAAGAGTGCACCTTTGGGTAAAGGTTCCCATTGGTTTTCTCCAGTGGCTGTAATGAGAGTGTTCTTCTCCAGTAAATGTGATAGTAACTGAAGATCTGGTGCTGCATTACAGCTTTGGTGTTTGCCGGGGCTTACTGTGGTTGGTCTTTAGGTTTTATGCATATAAGGTACGCTTGTATTCTATACACTTTTTTATATTTTATACACTGTGTAGTATATGCTATGCATCATTTTTTACATAAGCCATAGTGACATTTGTCTTCCAAAAGCATCTCGGTAGGTTGGGAGCAATTAATGCCTTTAAGTTGAAAATCTATGAGGATATCCAGATGTTCTTCTCTGTGTGCTAGACATGGTCACTTTGAAACTCTTCTTTAAGGTGGTTCATTACAAGTTTTGTGCTACTGATTGGCCACAGTCTTCCTCCAGGGAACATTGCTTATTGACAGTAAAGTGAGTGCCGGTGAGAATGAAACAGATGAGCCTGTATATTTTGAGGCAGCACTGATCTTGCTTTTGTAAATATTCAGAGCTGCCTGGCATACCACCAGGTGTGGACTGTACAGACTAACAATATCCATATGGATATTATTGCTAATGGATATCCATATGGATGTTGTTAGCTGAAACATTGGAGGAGGTAGAGAGGTGGTTTATGGAGGAAATCAAGTGTGTCTTCCTCTTGTAGACTTTCTTTGTATTCCACTCTGGAGGACCATGCAGACTGAGAAGAGGAAAAATGACCCTCCAGGAGAAATGTTTTACAGGGGTCTGCAAAATCAAACAATGAGACTACTGTTCTGGCTGAAAAAAAAGGGTGTTTTGCCTCTCTCTGTCTCTCCCCCTCCTATCCTGCCTGCAAATCTCTTATCCTGCAGTGTCAGAAGCTTGGAAACCATTATTCTGAAGAGGTGATAGTGTGCAAAAGGAGGAAGAAGGAATTAATAGTAGCTCTTTAGTGACTGTGTTTGAGACATGTGGGGTCTTCTTTTCTTGTACACAATTTCTAGGGTCTTGAACTCACTGTTTTTCATTGGTTAATGTCCATCAAAACACATACAGTTACAGGCAAGACACTAACAGCACTGGGAGATGTCTCTAGACCGTGTTCCTGGAACATGCTTCTTATTCCTGTCACTGACTGGTACCTCACTGGTGTTAGCTGAGCTCATTGGTTTTTTACGTGGCTGAGAAACAAGTGGTAGAGTGATAGAGGAGAAGCTATTGAATGCTCTAGACTGTGGAAAAGTGAGCATCAAGAAGAATAAATTTCTGCATATGCCCATAATTGAATACCCCCAGAGAAGTTCGGTGACATTCTTCGGAAGTGTGAAGTGTTGCCGGTAAGGGCACATGGAAAGGCTGAGATCAGGTTGTAATGCTAAGCCGTTCACAGGGATGCCTGACTTCTCCATTAGGGCTTGCTGCTTCTCTTGTGGACCATGGACTTAGAATTGGGACACTGAATGTGCACCTGTCTTGTTCTGTCTCACCATAGTTTAGAATCATAGAATGATAGAGTGGTTTGGGCTGGAAGGGAACTTACAGATCACCTAGGTCTAACCCCTGCTAGACCAGGTTGCTCAAACCCCTATCCAACCTGGCCTTGAACACTTCCAGGGAGGGGATATGGATGATAAAAGTTGCTGGCATCTTTATGACTGCCACTTAGTCTTTTGGACACCTGATATCTGGGGGGAGAAGGAGAAAGCCCATTGAATTATGTTCTCATTGCAAATATAACTCACTCAGGATGGAGAGATGTGAAAGAAGAGATCTCCTGGATAATCATTTCTGCTTCCTCCTGTCTGCTTCCTGTCTCTGTAGGTCGAGCGCTGTCTGTCTTACCGTCTTCTTTCCTTCTCCCTCCCCTCCCCCACCCTCTCCTTCAGGAGTTCCCCTTTTGCCCACACCTGATATTCAATCCTGGCAGAGTTAGTGCCTTTTGCTGAGATCAGACACAGCACTGGGGAATCATGTGGCAGAGGAAAGTTGCTATAAATATAGTTAAACCCTGCAATCACTGTCTTTGCTCAGGAGGGGGAGAAAGTGAGAGAGGCACAAGGAGGAGGAGGAGAAGGGGAAGAGAGAAAGTGAGTGCAGGAACAGGACAAGTCAGAGTGGTCTGAGGAGAGAAAGAAAAGAAGGAGGGAGCAGAAGAAAGTGTGGAGGCCATGCTCTCAGCCAGAACATGAGGTGGTTCTAGGTAAGGCCCAGAGCAGCAACTCCGTTACAGCTGAGCGTGAGGAAGAATAGAGGCATGGACAGCTCAGAGACTATGACGCAGGAACCCAGATCGAAGTCAGCTTTGTGGGGGGGCACACCACAATACGACTATGTCTGCTTTGAGAAATGCACCCATTACGGGATACCTTTGGAGGCAGGACGCGAGGCCCGGGGGACAGGGGACGACCTGCACTGCCTGGAGAACTCCCTCAGCTACCCACAGGTAGGGCTGGACAACTGGGACGTTTGTGGCAGCACAGGTCTCCCTGGGATCCCATAGGCTCCTGGGACTCCTAGAAAGGTGCCGCAGAGCACACATCCCTCTCCATTCCTGATCCTACCAACTCACCCCTTCGCTTGTTTACTCCCAGGTCAGGCATTGACTTGCACGGTTGTACTTCTATCCAGGAGTGCTATTCAAGTCAGGGAGCATTTTCACCTGCCATGGACACAAAGAGAGTTAGAGTGGGCAAGTTGGGATGGGGAAAATCAACCAGACCATTAATGTATGTATGACAGCAAAGAGAAACTTCAGATTCCTTCAGCTGCATAGCGATACTAAGTAGAGCAGAAGAATGAATAAAAACAAAGAGAATAGTGATGTGTATAGATGGGTATCTATCTGCACAGCTGTATAGATGAAGCCATGCAGAGCTCTGTTCTGACTTTACTCTGACCAAAAAGCAATTCGTGGTCATAGACCCATACATGTATATTGGTAGTTTTGGTAGCTCTTAGGGGAGATCTAAGTATGGGGGTTTCTAACACTTAAACTTGACCTGACTCTTGCTTTGGTTCATGCAAGCAGCGATTCAGAAAGATATCTGGGACATAGATGTACTCTGGTTATGGCTTCATGTCTCATTACCCTCTGTATCTCCTCTACCTTTCCTTTTGGGACAGCCTCCTGCAAAGGGGAGGTTCTACAGCAGGGTCCGGGTGTCTTATTTCCTACCACTCTGCTCAGACTAAGCTGACGTAAGAGGGCTTCAGAGCAACAAAGGATCCAGTCAAATGATGAGGGAGAGAGTGTGTGAATGTGAAATTCATACAGAGTGGATGTTACTGCTTATATGAATACAAATCCTCTTAGTTGAATACTTAGGTGAATGATTGGGGAATGGGGGACTGAATGCATTCATCATCTCCTGAAGATTTTTGTGATTTACTGATAGGAAAAAAGCCACATTTGCCTCTGAGAAAATCTTCTCCAGTAGATAAGCATCCCAGTGAGAACTGTATGCGCCACATTGCAAAAGGTTAGATAAATCAGTTCCATGGCCATATTCAGGAATTTATCTCCTGAAACTCTGTGAAAGATAGGAGCGTTTGCAAATGTCTCCTACACTAAATGCTTCCAGAGCCACTCCCTGGCAGATCTGGAAGCAGCAGCCCAAACGGGAAGGTGTCTGGACAGAGGTCTGACTGGAGCAGTTTATGCTTTATTTACACTAACACAAGGCAGTGGTTTGGCTGCAGTGGCCGTGCTAACAGGGTGAGCGCGGGGTTGCGATGAGATGGAGAGGGGCTGGAGCTGGGCTCTGCTGGGATTCGGCCTGTGCGTCGCTGCCTGGCGTCCCGGCCCCCCTAGCCATGCCCGTGTCCCCGGTGGGCCCTGGGCGAGCGTCATGGCATTGCCAGGAGGCCGGGACCCGCCTGCCGAGGGGTGCGACCAGAGCAGCGCCGAGGACTGAGATGGGTCATGGAAATGCACCTTGTGCTACCTGAACCCTTAGCGAGTTGGGGGAGCTGTGGGACTTCCTGCAAAGTACACCCATGCTTGGAACCATCCCAGCTCACTCGTACCCACCCGACATGCTAGTACCACACATCTAAAACCGCTCTCGGAAGCAGGCGCAGATGAGACAGTGAGCAACACGACCCAGCTCCGCATCTTGCTGCCTGGCACCAGAGTGTCTTCATTCCGAGCTCCAGAGGTGTGCTGGTTGATGCGTGTGGACAGACAACCTCGCGCACAAACAAGCAGGCCATGAAATGTGTTCCCTTGCATATCTTCAGGCAGAAATATCCCCAAGCAAGCGTGCATTAGTGAACACAATTAGCAATCTAAAAAGCAGGCAGCCGTATTTATAGATTCACTGAAAAGTATGCCCCAGAAATGCTTTTACGTAAACAGCCACGTACACGTGTGCATGTGTGTTTATGTATCAAACTTTGTATGCAGACACATTCTGGCAAAACCAGGCTTGCTGTGCATATGTATCTTTGCTAGCCATTCATGCACATGCAGATAAAGTATAAATATGCATTCTAATGTACACATTTTACAAACATGCACATACATTATTAGCATGAAAACCAACCAGCTGCACCTTTTCATCCATTTCCATGCAGAGTAACCACTAACATTTCTTTCCCCACTGCCATGTGAATAAACAGCAGAGAGAGACTTTGATTCTGTTGTGCCCTTTTCTTTTGCTATCTGTTGCCTTCTGGTTTATATGTAGCTTGGAAGCTGTTTCAGACTGGCTCTGTGATTTCATTGGATTTACACAGGCCCCAGAACAGTGAAATCTTCATCTTTGGCCTGAGACCTTCAGATAATTGATGGTCAAAAACATACAGGGGTTAATAGATAATAAAATAATAATAGTAGTAGGATAATAATAGCAATATATACATAATTTTGGACAATTAAGATAATAGCATATATATGATAGATGATGTAACATACATTGATAAAAATATACATTCTCATAGACTGTAGGATTTCGTATTGTTTTCTTTCTGCATGAGCAAGCAGCTGCAGCTGGTGAAATATTTAGAAGCTGTGTTATTCGTGACTATAGAAAGGGTGTTCATGGCAGAGAGCTCACTCAGCAATACACAGATGGATGTAGTGGGAGGGATGTGTAATAAGTAATTAGGCGACCCAGTAACAGAGAATAACAGACTCACAGAAAGACGTAGGCGGGCTGGGCCTATGGAAGTCTCTAGCCCAAGCACCTGCTCGCAGCAGGGCAGACTCCAAAGCCAGGTCAGATTGTCCAGAGCCTTGTCCAGGCACGCTCTGAACATCTTCAGCACTGAAGATTCCCCAGCCTCTCTGGGCACCTGTTCCTGTGCTGAACCACCCTCAAGAGAGGATGGATGGGACGTGTTTTCCTTTTGCACAGACTTTCCTTTCTCGCACGTTACGCCTTTTCCCTTTTGTCGTCCACTGTGCCCCTCCGAGAAGTCTCACTCTGATGTTTCTCTCCAACCCCTCTCTCCCTTCAGGTGGTGGGACTGCTGTTAAATGTCCCCTTTGCCTTCTGTTCTTCAGGAAGAACTATTATTTGGTTGCTGCCTCCCACCCCTCACATGTGCCTCATTGGCTCTATGCCTAAGCGGTTAAGCCTAGACTTTTTACTGACATTTAAATTTACTTATGAAGTGAGTTTTGGGAGGTTTCACCTTTGAGACCAAATATGACTACTCTTTTGTGATCCATCAGAAAAAAAACCTAAGGAAGATCATTTCAGGAATAGCAGGATGGCTACAAGGCAGGAGTGAGAGGGATAAGCAGTAGAACCCAAGGCTGCTTCAATGGCCAGAAGCAGCAGATTGAAAACAATATGCACTGGCAGTGCTGGGGGAAGAGATTTCAGGACTGGAGTATGCTGTGGCGAACATATTATGCAGTCTGAATGGCATGTGAAATGGCTTAGGCTTTGGACTGTGAGAGGAGGGCAGTTTTATGCAGGTGCATAAAAAATAGCTCAGAAAATAGCTCCCAGAAGAGTCCTGAGCTTGTAGCGCTATACATATTTTTCCTCTGAGATTCTGTGCAGCTTTTCCTACATTACTAAAGCAATGAAATTTCCCCATCTTTTTTGGAAAGACAAACCCTGCTGGCTTACAGTTAAACATTAATAAATGCTTCCTCCCTGAAAATGAACTTCACCCTGGTTGAGCTTTCTCCCTGGATGTTTTCTGTGGGTTTTTTTCCTCCTCCTTTAATGGTATTTATACCTTCAGCTGTTTTTGCACCATTATCGTGTTCTCACTCTGCATTTAGCCAAGCTAGGCATGTGTCGTAGTTTAACCCAGCATCTGGCAACTAAGCACTAGACAGCGGCTCACCTACCACTCCCCTTCCCCCCCAGTGGGATGGGGAGGAGAAATGGACAAAAGGGGAAACTCATGAGTTGAGATAAAGGCAATTTAATAAGGCAACAAAGGAAATACTACTAATAATACTAATAATAGTGATATTAATAACAATTATAATAATGAATATGCAAAACAAACTACATACGACACGATTTTTCTCACCATCCAGTGACCAATTCGCAACACAAAAACAAAGTTCAAACTCATGGCCAACAGAGGATTCAAACTCCTTAAAACCCAAAAAGCCAAAGAGCCCCCAGCCAACCTCCATTCATAAACTGAGCATGACATCTATGGTATGAAATATTTCTATTGGGCAGCCTGGGCTCTCTGTCTGGCTATGCTCCCTCCCAGCTCCTGCACACCTGCTCATTAGCTGAACATGAGAAACTGGAAAAAGTCCTTGATTTCTTAGCAACAACTGAAAACATCAGTGTTATCAACATTCCTCTACTAAATCTAAAACACAGCAGCTACTGAGAGGAAAATTAACTCTATCCTAGCTGAAACCAGGACAGCATGATAGTACCTTTTCTGGCTCAACCCTTTAGGTGGTAACTGATGGCGTTTATAATTGTCCCCAGTTTTTCTGGTGCTCAGAAACCCTGTGTTCCTTGTGTTATAGAGGGAGCATCAGAAGAAGGAGCAGTCTAAGTCCTGCTGTGTTGTATTTTTAGTTTTACATGTCTTCTAATGGAGTGGATATTTCTTGCCTAACATAATTTTACTTTAAGGTCACCCTCTGATTTCTGGATTCTTTTTCTGTCCCACAATCTCCTACCATTTTCAATAGTGCCAGAGTCCTGGAGAAGCAAAGCACCTGTATAAAGCATTCTTTAAGTGGGTTGAGACTAACTTGTTCTCCAGGACAGAAACTTCGTTTTTGTGTCCAGAGACTGACTCCTTTTTTCGCCACATCCTGAGTGCACCATTTTCCAGCCAGATGGAAGTAGTGAACTAGGATACCATATAAAGACTTTTACCCTTCATGCTATTGTACTGTCGTGCTATTCCGTGTGGGCAGATGGAAGAATAATTTGAATGTCATACTTGGCATGACTTTCAGTTCATAGTTTGGATTAAGTTGTATTTGATACAAACCCATCCCTCATGACCATGTAAAGGCAATGAAACAGCTGAGGTGATGTGAAGATACATTTGTCTAAAATCTCTAGTACTTGGCATTTCTGGCTCAAATAGACACAGTGAGAGAAAAAAAGGAGCAGTCTGCTATTTAGGACTGGATTCTGTATGTGACAGCTTAACTTGTACATGAAGTTCTTCACCCTAATGTTTCACTGTCCTGTTTGTATTATGGGGGTCAGAGCATGGCCATTCCTCACTGCAAAGACTCTGCGTTGCTTAATTTGCCTGAAGTATGTTGATATTCATGTGGTTAATAATTACTTTAAATTTGTCGGCTTCCAATACAGTAATGAATGGAAGAATACTTTCAGATGTTCAGATAGGATCAATTTGTTTAAGAGACAGCAGGTAAGCCACCTCAAGAACATGATGATTTAAAAAAGCCTAGATGTGTATTCTGTGATAAAACCTAGGGTTTTCAAAGGGAGCTGTTGCACATGGTTCAAGTGTCTTTTGAGGAATATATGCAAATAAATAAACTACTTAGGACCTTCAGTCATATTTGTTATGTGGAAATATGAATTGGTAGAGCACTGAAACAGGTGCTCAGAGAAGCTGGGGAATTTCCACCCTTGGAGATGTTTTGGAGTTGCCTGGACAAGGTCTTGAGCAGTTTGATCTGGCAGTGAGCAGAGGCTTGGACTAGAAACCTGCAGAGGTGCCTTCCAGTGTAAAAGTTTCTGTGAGTCTCTGAATCTATTTGATCTCAAGGGAACAGGAGCAACATCTCCTGTGCCACTTCGAAAGGAGGAGACACGAAGATGCCAAATAGAAATGTCTCCTGAACACGTGGTAGCACTTTATATCTCTCATATGTCTTGTCATTCTCCAGCTGAAATGTCTGATTTTGTTGATCAACGCACTGCTAACTCTCTTCCTGCCACTCAGAAAATCTTAGAGAAGCAGATGTTGTGCTGGGGAGGAAGCAAAGGGTCGCCTTTTCACAGATGGGAAGTGCCATGATCACAGGCCATGCATCAGGCAGTAACCTGACCTCAAGCAGAGCCGAAGCAGGTTCACTGAAGGACATGTGGGGAGGAGGGGCTTGTTCTCTCCTTCTCAAATGCACACATTCCGCACCTATACTCTGAAAGATACTCTGCTCTTCAGGGAATCTGATAAACAAACACAGGGGCACAGTCAGGATCCTTCAAGCTCCCTTGAGATCTCATTGACAAGATGGCACAACTGCCAAGTTCACTACAAATCCATGTATGAAATGTCATTGGTAAGCGCATGTAGCTAGTTGTGAATTGCATATAACCAATTGCATTTCAAGATTAGTGTCTGAAGACAAAGACTAGATTAGGTAGCAGAAATTCAGAGGCACTGGTGATATGTGAGGACTTAGCATGATGATTTGGGTAAATAATGGGAGGAGGTGTGCAGTACCTTGTGATGTTTTTGAGCTGATGCTGCTTCTTTTCCTTCACACCATCAACAACTGTGTGCCCTGTTAAGCATTCCTTGGCAGCAGGAGGAGCAGATGCAGGACATTCCTGCAGCCTATTTGATAGTGTAATACCTCTTGAAACCTTCAGAGACTTTTTGCAGTGCTGCTGAAATCTGTGAGGCATCTCTGAGGGTGGCAGCCTCATGTGAACTGTTTCAACCTTCTATTGCACCTCCAGAAGGCCTGCTCAGTCTCGTCAGACCACAGCCACCTCTTTTTCCGGATGTTAGAAAGCAATTAGCATTCTGTGACCATACCTTGTACCCCCAAAAAGGAGATGAAAATATTTTTGAGAGATTAGGAAGAGGCGACCAGAAAGTAAAAAGGGAAAAAAAAGATGAACTGCATCTGTCTGAGAGTTTCTGTGTCTCTGTCTCCCTGCTTGGGCACATTTGGGTCTGCACCTCGGACTGTTAGTAGATCTGCCTTTTTATCTTTAAAGCTATTTGTGAAGGAGCATTTATCTTACCTTTGACTTTTGATCTCTCTTGCTTTCTGCTCCTCTAGCTTTATGGCCAATACACAGAACAGGTAACGGACTTTGCAGAGAAGGAAGCCACAAAACTACTGAATAAGAAACAGGACCAAAAGAACAACGAAAGACCCTTGAAACGTGACAGTCAAGTAGAGATCAAAGAAGAGCACTATTCCAAATGTCAAGGTAGGGACAATTCATCTTTCATTACCCTATGACCAGATACTGGGCAGGCCAGCCAGAGAGATGGAATTTAAGCAAAGCAAAAAGACAAGAAAATTGTGACTGAGGACAAGCAGGGAAGGAAGGAAAAGGAGTCACCGTGGCTCGAAAAGACTTTTTCATGTGAGCTTTCATCCTAGGAAGAGCGAAGATCTGTTTGGAAAAAAGAACAGTCCCAAGTTAATAATTTTTTCCACAGCATATCTGTATAATGGGAGAAAAAGGACTTTCTTGTGTCAGATTTTTGCTGCTAGTGCACAAGATAAATTTTGCCTGATCCTCCCCTCCCCCCCCTTTTTTTTGAAACTATATAAGATTTTGCAGGACTGTGTAAGAGACGGATGGGTACCAGGCATTCAACACAAAGCCTGTGATGCTTCCAAATAAATCCTTATTGTAGTCAGTTCTCAGCATAGGAGAGGAGAGACAGACAAAGGCTTCATCTATGTTCTCTCAGTTTTTCTGGTTCACTCTTCCCTCCACAGACTGTGCTAGACGCATCCAGAAATATGTTACCAAGAAGCTTGGAGAGGACTGGATTTTCTTGGTTCTGTTGGGTCTGGTCATGGCGTTGGTGAGCTGGGGAATGGATTATGCCAGTGCGAAGAGCCTACAGGGTGGGTCCCATTCAAGTGTTGCAAAAGCACACCATAAATGATACAAATGTTTTACAAAGCCCAATGACCAATGTTCCTCCTCCTTTAACTTAAGTGTCGCATCCTCACCCCTCACTCCCTGGGAAGTTTGAAGTATTGAAACATAGCAGAGGAAAGGTTAACTAGGGAGAGGTTCTTTAAGAGAATGGGAGGGAAAAATTTGGAAGTGTGTGGGCAGAAACAAAGGGTATGTGTATGATGAGTCAAAGACAAACCATTATTTTGACTCCATTTCCCCTCTGCTCCCTTGAACATGTAGGGGCCCGGGGAAGTGGTACTGTGGTCCTTCCTGTTAAACTGGTTCCCGTTGTCCCCAGGAATATTGAGCACATGGGGATGGGAAGGGGAAGGGGCTCTTAGAAGTTCTTCTGGCACTGTTTCTGCTTTTTACCTCATTATTGTTCTTCACAATTTTTATTCATACAGTGCCATGTAGTTTCCTGCTACCCGGCCACATAGTGCTCTCTCCTTTGGCTCTTTTCACAAAGATCTTCTAATCACTGTCTTATATCCCTTCCCTACATTTTACCTGTGGTCCCTCTCCCCTTTGCCAGCTATAACAATTACAAGATCTCTCAGTCCCCGTGCCCCTATCTCAGTGCACGCATGCACACACCGCATTGCCCACACTGTGTTAACTGCGCTGTTCCTTTGTCCTTACCCTCAGTGCCCCAGTCCTGACCTGCCCACGCACACCAACCCCCTCCTCTCAGTGCTCGTGGCTGCTGATGCCCACCAGACACTACAGTTCCTCAAAGCTCCCAGTAATCCTTCAGCCCAGTGTTCCTCCCTCTAGAGCTTCCGCACCTACCAGGCGGCTTACCCTGTCAGTCTCAGAGAGGAGAGCCCCTGTCCTTTATACCCCCTGCAGCTGAGTCCTGTGGTTTTGGTTTTTTTCTTTCCCTCCACCAAGTCTCAGCCTCCTGCTGTGCAGGGAGCCAGCTCAGGCAATGAAGATCAACTGCACAGGAGCTGCTGTTCAGTTTGGACTCTGTGCCGCTTGTACTGTTGTACCTGGCTGAGCAATGGTACCACTGCTGTTTTAGCAGTTGGCACAGCTTCCTTCATGCTGCTGCTCTAAAAGGCGAATCATAATGAGAGCTTTTAAGCTGGTTTTTATGAAGGAATAATTTTTCATGTGATTGAGATGGAGGAGAGGGCACTAGCTATTGGTGGACCACTTTATTGTTCTTCAGGACCCCTGTAAGGCACCCAGGCTGCCAAATGAAAAGACCCTGTACAGTGACTCATCCTCACAACTGCATGTAACACACCTCTTCTTACACCACATTTGGGCACAAGTATTAATAGAGTCTAAGAACAGAGAGCCACTTCTATCCATTCCTGCAGAATGCCTGTTTTATTTGGGAGCTCGTACTCAAAACGTAATGAGGCTTGTCTTAGAAAACGAGAACTTTAGGATAGCATTTCTCAGGGAGATTTAGTATCGGCAGGTTTAGCAAGTGTGTGATTCTTTGATGTCTATCAACCTGTTTGGAGCAGCTGTGATTTCTGACAACTTCTTTGTTTGTCTGTCTACAGCCTACAAGTGGATGTACAGAGAGCTACACCCGAATGTTCCTATGCAGTATCTGGCGTGGGTCACATACCCGCTTGTTCTTATTCTGTTTGCGGCCATTTTCTGCCACCTCGTCTCGCCACAGGCTGTTGGTGAGGGCAGAAGGCATGACAAGATCTGTTTCTGTGTGTCTCATTTTGTTTATTCCATTTGCCTGTGGGTTTTGTTCATCTCCTGCTCTGCTGTTGTTTTCAGGGTCTGGGATCCCAGAGCTCAAAACCATTATGAGGGGAGTGGTCCTCAAAGAGTATCTCACTCTCAAAGCTTTTGTGGCCAAAGTTGTGGGCCTCACAGCTGGGCTTGGAAGTGGCATGCCTGTGGGGAAAGAGGTAAATATTGCTGTTTTTATGTACAGTAGGGGCCTGGGTCTGGGAGGTGGCAGGAGTTGTCTGTGGAAGAAGAATCTATAAATGTTTTCTTTCTTTTGCTAACATTCCTTTTCTCAAAGCTCTGTTTCTTCCAGCAACACTTATCTTCCATTGGCCATTTTCCTTCCACTTTGAAAGGCTTGATATAGAAAACGTCAAAGAACTCAAGTCAGATGGTCTTTGAGAGGGGAAAAAAAAAAAAAAAAAAAA
>Ga0065711_1027476_pt1 | contig 49022 bp, 29 predicted proteins | sample Hoacrofraction12_FD_59098 | JGI IMG/M metagenome (GOLD analysis project Ga0065711, IMG submission 59098) | Hoatzin crop microbial communities from Cojedes, Venezuela - Epithelial fraction 12 v2 (version 2) | ecosystem: Host-associated > Birds > Digestive system > Esophagus > Crop | place... | reverse complement strand
TTTTTTTTTTTTTTTTTTTTTCCTCCCCCTGAATGCAGTGCTTTAGGATTAGGTTGCTAACCTTTCTGTGTCTGAGCTTCTTTATCGTCCATAAATGGGAATGATACTATCTGCTCACATAAGGGTGAGAATTGGTTGTTAATTTTTGGAAAGGACTGTGGAGAAGAAAAGATTGATATCAACATGCTGGTGTTCATTCAACCTGTGAGGAGACTCTTTTGATTTAAGATTCATTTCTTCCAAGCTTTGCAAAAAATAGGGTTGATTAGTAGATTAGAAATTTGACCCAACGTTTACTGTGTCAGAATGACATACATCAGGTCTGAACACAAAGATGCCTGGGAAACGGTTTCCTGGACAACACTAGCAAAGAGAAAGCTCTTCATAAAATCATACATCCTTACTTTGGAGTTTGGGGAAAAGGACAGATAAAGGAAAATGGATACTGAATTGATACTACTGAATCCAAAAAACAGCCTTCATAAAGATAGTGCAGAAATTTAACAGTTTACCCAGTGCTAGTTTGCAGAATAACCCAATGTATTCCTTACATTATATTCCACATATCTTGCAACACCAGCAGTGAAAATTTTCCTATTCCAAGTATCACAGTAACAGTCAACCAGCAAATGGCACCTCCACTCAAAACAGGACAAAAAGTCAACCCAACAGAAAAGCAAAAGCAGATTTGCTTCCAATAGGAAGAGGTTAGATTTTTAGCTGGTTGTCCGAGGAACAGACTGCCAGCCCAGTTATCAGAAGAAAATGTTTTTTTCTCTACCAAATCCTCCCTGCCTTTATCACAATTCACATGTCCTCTGTTGTCCTTTCTCAGGTTCAACAGCTGGATGTCAGTACTGATTCCTTCTTCCCCTGACATTGTCCTTTGTGTCATCTAGTCCACATCAAGGGCAGGCTATTCTACTCAGAGGTTGGTGCTGCTGGACTTCTTGACGGAGTGTGTCTCAACTCCCAGCTTAGTTTTGGTGAACCCCTCTGCTTTGGGCTTAACAATATGCAACTGAAATGCTCATATATCTCTTGAAAATATTTCTGCAGAGATTATCTCGCTATGTTGTTTCACTCGAAGTACCTCCACCAGTTCCTGTGTTTGACTGCATCCAGTAGAAGCATCTTGTTTTCAGACCGCTGCTTCTCTCCACTAATGTAACTTTCTGTATTGACTTTTGACAGTGGAAGTGATTTCAGCCTCTTGTTTGAGTTTGTTCTCTGCCTTTTGGTTTTCTTCATAAAGGTACTGTCATCTGTTCTTTCCAACAGTTTTGCCATTGACATCTATATTAAATTGGAAGATGACAAAAGTAGAGAGTGTGCAGAAAGAATTGTTGATATCTACATAATTGTTTTGCTTGTATCCCATCTCTTACAAAATTAATCATGTTCAACAGAACTTGCTCTGTCTGCCAGTCTCTGCTGTTACCCTTGCTTGATACCTATGCCTGCTTCAGCTTTGTTCAAATTCAGATGATGAACTTTGGTGGGCAGGATTATCTCCTACTCTTTGACAGTGCCAAGCACATCAAGGCCTTGATTTTTGCCTGGGACTTCTGAGCTCTCCATCTAACAAAGAGATAGCAACATCCGTAAATGGAAGCTGCTGTTCCCTTGCAGAGCCCAAAGGGTAACTGCTCAAGACTGATAGATTGCACAGAGTCCAGAAAGCCTGAGATGTTGGAAGAGAAACTTATGTTAATGGCCCCTGCTCTCAGAGAAGGTGTGAAGGTGTGGAGGGGAAGAAGCATTGAGACCGTCATAAAGACTGGATGCTGGCACTGCTAAATGATTCTGGAAGTGGAGGCTGGTTGTGAAGGAGTCATCTATTTACATGTAGATATCTTTGCCATTTGTCAAGGTGAGGGAGAAGCCAGTAAAGAAAGTACAAAAAAGTTGTAACAAGATGTTGTTAAAATCCTTCAGTTGTGAAAAGTTGCTGGAATGTGGCAAGGGTTCTTTAAACAGTGCAAACTTTGTAGTAAGGCACTGCAAAGAACAGATTTGTTTTTATAGAACAGGCCTATAGGGTGGTGTGAATTCCCTAAAATTCAGATTTTATTAAATAGCCCTGCTATTCTTCTTTTTTTCTGATGGCAATATAAATGAATTCTAGGTATTCTGGGCCTAGAAAAGTGGTTTGTTTGGTCTTTCTGTTATTATGTCAGTGATCCCAATTCCTTCATCTTATGAGGCTGTAGAGAGTTTGCTGCTTGTCAGCATTGTCCTTGATTGCTTATTGCAGCAACATAAAAGTCAGGACAGTGAATCCTGTTAAGGGGAACTGACTTTGACAGGGAGAGAGAGGCATATTTCTTGTATGAAATATGAAGATGGTGAAAGGAAAATCGAGACAGACTTAATTCTAATGACAAGCATAGTAAGATTCAGTTTGGGGATGGAAAAGTAACTTCTTTTTCTTTGGGTTTTAGTTTGTTATGAAAGAGTAGACTCTGGCAGGCAGGGCGCAATGTTGCTAAGCTATTGCTCTCCTGCGGCAGTCGTCCTAAGGCCCGTGTCTGGAGAAAGGCTCTACTGTGCAAAATGCGGTATGTGCACGCACACACACTCACGCACTGGAACAGTCTCTGCCCGCAACAACTTGTAGAAAAGAAGGGAAAAAGCGAGGTATCTCGGTGCATCCAGAGCACAGCTCTTCTCTGCAGGAAACAGCCTCTCTGCCCTTTGTACAGAGCCGAGCGCAAAGGAGCTCTGATCTCTGGGCACTACCATGCACATGATGAACACTCAAAAAAATACCGCTAATGTACAGTTTTGCTGATTTGCACCATGTCCTATTTCAGTTGATCTATGCCTTGCCTTGCACAAAGACCAACTATCATGGCGACAGTGTTCTTCAGAATGATTATCTGGTCCATAGCAGTGTTAAGGTAACATTCAACTTGCAGGAAACACAGAGCTCTAATGCAGAGGTGAAAAGCAAGTAAGATGACACAGTATAGCACAGAGAATAGCTAGGCTGAAATGCAACCAAACTTTCCAGCTCTTCTCCTTGTAAAGCCTCACTGAGTCCTGGATAAATCCCATTTTTTTTAGAACTGCCATTGACTGGGCAGCTCTTTCCCATATATGTAGTAACATTAAACTGTGTTTCTCTTAAAGGGGTGGTCAGCTGGCTGTGCTCAGAGTGCTAGTTCAGCTCTGTATACCCCTGGGCATGCAGGGCAACGTTGATCAGTCAAACACGCAAGGTCTTTTTGAACTGTATTGTTCTGCCTGCTCTTAAAGCAGCAGATCAAAAGCAGAGGAAAATATGAAGCACCCATGGGAAAAAACATGGGCCATAATTACATTTGCAGTATCGAACTTTCCATTCTCTGCTCTTTATTTTGAAAAGCCGAGTGATTTGTTCAGTTAAAATTTTTCCTGCTTTTTTTTGTTGTTTCTCTTTGCCAGGAAGTCCGTCATCCAGCTAGACCTAGCTAACACCAAGAAAGCTCTGATCGTACCTGCTTTTGAGACCCTACGCTACCGCCTCTCCTTCCCCAAGTCAAAAGCAGAGCTGCTATCTATGCTGGACATGGGAACCCTCTTCACATTCAGGTAATGGAAAGTACTTTTGTTGAACCTGTGTTCATTAGCTCTAAAGATTTTTTTGACGTTCTGTGAATATTTGATTTTTCTCTCTCACTGTCAGCTAGCTAGCTCCATTAAGAAACCTACTGGAAATTTTTTTCCCTTTTCATAAAGAGGCAGTGAACAGAATCATATGTGGGTATATTCTATCTGTAAACTCAGCATTTTATCTAGTATTATAGTCCTCTACTGAAGGACTTCAGTAGTTAAATTGAATTTGTTTTATTTTCATCATTTTTTATTGCTGTACAAAATCAAGCGTGACCATTACACTCATGTGCGTGTAATTTGCTTTTTGGCTGCCAAATACTATCCAGATAGCTGTGTCCCTCATGTGACCAAGAATAATTTCTCTCTGCTCGTTGGTTCGCTTCCTTACTGACTTACCGGAAAAACAAATGCAGACTCGTCATGTGCTCTTTTAAAGTGTGGAGCAGCTGCTTAAATAGCTAGAGTTTCTCAATGCAGAGGTAAAAGTGTACTCTGACTAGAAGTTGAGAAGCGAAGAACACCTACATTTGGAGCTCCTGTCTGAAGCAGACTCCTTTTGTGGCTGTGAACAAGTCACTACTATTATCTGCCAGACTCTTCAGTTTTAAAATGCAACTACCAGAGGTTAACTCTCTTGGGTGTGTGTGGTAAGGTCTGATTAGCAGACATTTGTAAAGCTTAGCAGTGATGGGAAGAGTACAATATGGCCTTATGATATTGCACAGAGAGGGGGCTTAGGAGACCTGCGTTCTCTTCTTGGCTCCACGACTGCCCTGCTGGGAGGTGGTACGTGAATCAGTTCACTTTCTTACATCTCTGTTCTCCATCTCTGAAATGCAGGTAACAATGTTCACCTCTCCTTTTCACAGTATTTTGAGATCTAGGGATAAAAACTATGAAAAAGCCGTGTATTATCCATGGCCGGGGGAGCTCTATGTCACCTCTCCCATCCTTCCCTTTAGAGCTTTCCTCACAGTTCTTCCATTCCCAGTATTACACACCTCTCTCATTGCAGCAGCCACCCTTCCCTCATGCGGCCACGTGCATGTCATAGCAGACAGCCTGTGTGAGCCTTCAAAACGCAATTCTGACACTACCAGTGACTGCCTTGAAATAGAAACTTGAGGCGACTGAGGGAGGCGTGCCTCTCTCTGGAAAATTACTTACGGATACTGATAGAGTAAATACCCTTTGCTCTTCCATCATTCTTTAACAGTCAAAGACATACAAATTAACATGAGATTTGTTGGTAGAAAACAGTTGTTTCTCCCATAGTTGAAAGAAAAAATCCTTCCAGTGGAAAATAACACCCTCGGGATTTTCAGATGTTGCATTCTACCAACAATCAAATTTACAGCCTGCACAGCAGTGGCCTTCCATTACAGATTTCATCTTCAAGCTATGCAGCATGTTGGCACGTTACATACACAGCCTGATTTGCAGGTCTTTTCTCAAGTCTCACTCACGCAAAAATCTCTTAAACATCAGTGGGAGTTTTGCCAGAGCAAGGGTAAATAAGAATTGAAGGACATGTGGTCTGTAGCTGATGTACATGTTAATGTAGGACACATTTTGCAAATGCTCCCTCAGTTTGCTTTGGCTCATTTCATTGCTGAAATCTATCAACAGCCACAAAGCAGCTGTGATCTGGGCTGAGAATTTCCACCTCCACCTTCAAGGTGCTTTAATAACACTGCAATTCGAGGCTGAGCGGGTGGGAGTGAGCTGGGGAGGACTGCTGTGACAGTGATTGCTGAGAGCGCCTGCAGCATCCCAGTCCCTCACACCACATGGTAGATTACAATCTTTCCCTCACTGAAATTGCTTTTGTCACCTCTTTTCCAAATGGTGACCTTTTCTACCTCTGGGCAGCTAAGGAGTACAAAACAGCTCTCAATTACATCCCCCAGTCACCACCAGCAGAAAAGGGAAGATGTGTGAGCACCAACGGCTGGCAAGGTGCTGAGTGGGAACGCTCCGCGGCATTGGGTTGCTCTGTGCCAGCTTGCTGGCTTTGTTAGCAGGTGCTGGCTGTGACTGTGCCTGACAAGGACGTGTCTGCTCACAGCCTGGGTAGTAGCTGATGAACCACAAACGTTTTACTGACACAGCTTTCAGGCGCAAGGGATGCCGCAGCTCGTAGAAGACGCATCGTATTGAGGAAACGTAACCAGCAGCAACTGATTAACTAATTAACTGATTGCGTCCACAATCCAGCAAAATGTTTAAGCATCTGAGAACTGAACTGGAAAAGTTTTTCTTTCACCAAATCATCTTTCTGACTGAAATGGGAAGCTTTGAGGGACAAGGCAGGGAGGAAGAGCGCTCTAAGAAAAATAATGATTTTGTTTTGCTAACTTTAGCAAAGTTTACTATAGTTGTGAAATTTTATTTTAAATAAAAGCATAGAATCATAGACTCATTAAGATTGGAAAAGACCTCTAAGATCATTAAGTCCAACCGCAAGCGATAACGAAAGTAAGATGAAACATTTGACCCAAAGCAGGGGGTTTTTGTACAGTTGTTTTCCATGAACCATGGGAAAGAAACTCATCATTTAATGGAGATCAAATTATTTGCTTTGCATTTGTCAAAATTGCCAGCGTCATGAAAAATATGTTGTTCACAATTTTCACAAAGTTATCCTGGGAGTCAGTGAGATTGAGTGTTGCCTTAAATATGTATTTAAGTCCCAGTGTGGGTTTAAATCTTGAATGAGAATGGCCAGAGCAGGAAAATTAGATCTGTTCATTTGCCCTGTGAGATGGAAGACCAATACAGATAGTGAACCGCTTCTCACAACTTTCCTCACTGAGAGTAAAGTCTGTTGGAAATGACTCTTTCTTTAATGGTAGCTTCTTCTATAGGGACATCCATGAAATGCTGTCTGGATATCTTACTTTGCAGTACGTTTCATATGATCATGAGCCATTGGCCAAGACCTAGCTCCCTCATATTATATGTGTGTGTGTGTGTGTATGTAGGCCCGTCTATATTGTATGTACAGATATGTTAGTAATCCCGAGCTCTCACAATTCTTGTTTCCAGTCTAATTATTCCTTTATAGTTAGTGTACGCACACCTTAGTTGAGCATCCTGAACTCATTTTCCTCTTTGTCCTGACCTTAGCCATTCCTTTTGTCTTCCTCTTTCCCTCCACTCACATCAGTCACTCGGAAGAGGCAAGTCGATCATCTGTGGTATTATTTTGTTTGCTACAATCAGGTCTATTCCCTCCCTTCTGCTTTGTTTTGTCTCTCCAATCTCGCTTCCGTATTTGCCCTTCCTTGTCTCTTTGTCATTTTTTTTTTCCCTGCTGGTCAGCTCTCTGAACTCACAGAGGTTATAGCTGAGCTGCTGTAACTGCTTACAGTGCTTTCCCTAAAAAGGATGGAAATAAATTGATGTTTTTATGATTACTGTCGTGTTCCTCCCTGTTTAAATCAGTGGGAGAGTGTTACTAGAATAGCAGCAGCATGTGACTGCTCCTCTGCAGGAATCTCTCAATTAACCAAAGTTTGTGTGGGGCTTTGAAGATACAAATCACTTCGTAAGTGTTTAGTAGTCATTATAATTGTTATTATCATAATTAATTTCAAAGTGCCGGAGGTTGGATGTTAGAAGATACGGCATCCTCCACAATCCCCTATCATTTTAAACCCCGCGTTGTGACTGTGCTTTTTTCCAGATAGGTAGCTGCCCATTATTGACTGGGTAGGTCACCAACTCCTTTCCAAAAGAGACCAAGAAAAGGGATAGGCTTTTTGGAGGTGGTTCCAGAGAGCATTAAGGATTGTAAGCATCTTTGTGAATCTGGAATTGGTTTCTAATAACCTGTAGGAAATTAATTCACTGTCAGCTTTTTTAAAACGAAAGGGCTTTGTTTTTCCAGGTCTCCAAGCCAGATATCTGAAATGGGTGCAACCTATTTACACTTTAGAAATGCAGCCTTCAAAGGATCATATGTTACTTTGGACCTCAGTGCTATCCTAATAATTCTGTCCTTCTGCACTGCCCTGAACAAGGAGAGTCAGCAAAGCTGAATACCTCTGTGTTTTTTGCAGTTATGAGCCATACAAATATACAGTCCAAGTGGAAACTCCGGGGTTGTGATTTTACATCCCTGTTTTTAGCAATGGCTTGCAATATTATGAGAATTTCTGGGGTTGAAACATTACCTCAGGTCCTAATTCTGCAAATATTTAATGCTCAAATCCCTGTACTTTAGCACATGAGTCATCCCTGTGAATTCAGTGTACCTTACATTACAAACTGGCAGGATGTTTGGTTTGCCCCTTCTGTTACACATCTGAGAGCGCCATAATACAGATGGCCTGCTATGCCTTTGTCTCATTATTTAATCTATGAGTCTGCACCAAGAGCCAGTCTCATTGACTTTTGGAAAGGTGTAAGAAGAGTAAGTGAGCGAGAGAGTCATTGACCATTAGACTCTGGCACTAATGGGGTGGATTCAAGCTGTGCTTGGAAGAGACCTGCTGTGACCTAAACAAGATTAACGAAGTATAAAAAGATCTTTTTCTGTAAATCAAATTGATTACCTTACTCAGGATCACATGGGTACTCCCCACAATGTAGAAAGTACAGCAGAAAGCCTTTATGTAATATTTTACTTATTAATTTAATTATGCACTTTGGCTCCTGCCATAGTAATAACAGTAATTAATAAAATGGAACATCTATCCAGAGCTGCAGGTGTCTCTCATGCAAATTATAAAACTGCATATAAAACAGATCGTGAATGTCGCTGTGGTGTAGAAGCAGCTAATTTTAGGGACCTCATCTGAGCTACAGAATTTCACACTGATTTTAGAGCGCAGAGGCAGCCGCTTGGTTGCTAGGATCAAGACACAGCACTTTGTAGTGCAGATCAACTGTCTGTGTACTTTGTAATTGTTTCTCACATTAGCAGTAGGTAGTGTTTTCACACTGTCCTTCACCAGCTAGAAGTGTTTAAGCATTGAGCACACAGAGGCTCTGGGAAGCGCGCTGGAAATAGTCCTAGAAATCGCCTCTGATATGTCCTGAAAATGATGATGTGAACTGTAAGCTAATGTCCTCATTTTTGAGCATTTCATCTAACGAGTAACATTTTGTTGCCTCGCCAAGACGCTTTCTATCTAATTGCCTCCCCATGTCCATGCCATTTATATCTGTTTAAGGTATCACGTCTGGACGAAAGGGCATGCGCCAACGAACTTTGCCAAGTGGCGAACAGCCACCACCCCCTACCGCGTTGAGTGGGAAGCAGACTTTGAGCCATACGTTGTTGTGAGGAAGGACTGCCCGGAGTACGACAGGCGGTTTGTTGGATTTGGCTGGAACAAAGTAGCTCACATCATGGAATTGGATGCACAGGTGAGGCACAGGGCTGGGCAGCAGGGTTGTTAAATGGAATCTGTGCTCTGTGGGCTTTGTATCACCAAAATGCTCATCTGGCCTTACTGAGGTCCTTAATGAGTGCTTCTTCAGTTGGGAACACGCAGTTTAGTCCTTGTTGAGCATTAAAAGAAGAACTGAGTCGGAGTTTGTTGATTTGTCAGTGCTGAGGACGTTGTCGTCTTGCAGTGGCACAACCCCTGCAGCACCTGCCTCCTGCCCGACAGTGTGCCTGAGCATGGCAGTACTTGTTGCCAGTCTCATCACCTACTAGGGGATCTATAGGCCTAACTGGAAGTTTTTCAGTTAAACAGAGGTTGGTGAGTCCCAAATGCTAATTTAGAATTCAAAAAGCAGTCTTAAATTGAATCCAAGACAGGCATCTTCAATTTCTGGCCTGAATTTACAGCATATGTCTGCAAAGCCAAGGACTTCACACTTCCAAAGTCTCTGCCTCTGGAGCAGACTCTAGAGGATCCACATACTTGATCCTTGGGCTACCTGCCTCTTGGATCTGTGACTTGGGATGGAGCTTCTGGACAGGATGTATAAGAATAAGGATGCAGAGAAAGCTCAAGAGCCCCATACTGGCACTGGAGCTCTCAGAGCTGCCAAGGTCCCTGCCACAGACCTAGATCTTGGAGGCTGGCAGTGACTACGGCTCCGTGGGAGCCCTGTGCTGCTGCTCACTGCAATGGCAGGGTTTGCATGTCCCTGCTGTTCTTGAATGTGAAGCTTACCACTGTGGTAATCAGCAGGGTCTGGGTCATGGCATTTCTTTTTAGTTTGGGTTTGTTTGGGTTTTTTTAAATTTGATTTCAGTCCCAGTTTTTGAATTGGTAGCATTTCATGCTAACTGAAAGACATGCTTTTTGGCCATCTGCATCCTCCTATGCTATCTTCTGCTGTGGATGTGGAATGTAGCTGATCCTTCTCTGCCCACCTCTTACCCAGTGTATGTAAAGTAGAGTAGCACAAGGCATGCAGCAAGTTACTGGGGTGTCTCTGGGGTGTGGGCTACAGTGTATTTGTGTGCAGGCACATACATGGGAGGGATATTTTCTACTTCTGCCTACAAAATCACACGGTTCCCTTGGTCTGGCAGCCACTTGCCCTCTGTTTGCAAAAGGGCATTCCCAACAAATTTGTACCTATTTATGTTGAGAAAAAATTATTACATACTAGAAAAAAAGTTGTCCCTTATAATATCATTAATAATAATACTTTGCTCTGCTATAGCACTTTAATTTTCCAATGCGCTTTCCAAACACTAATCAATTAACCATCGGTTGTGGAGAGTGCCAGTGTAATGGTTTATTATTTGTTAATCTGGGTAACAAGGCTTATGTTCCCACTGGCAGCTCTCATCTAGCACTCAGGATTTAACTCTTCTGTTCAAAGACGTTTGCCCAGCGTACAGATTCACACATGGGAAACAGGAACATTTTTCAAAGTTGATCATAGCGCAGACATTTTAAATGGCCATTGGGTTGGAACTAACTCTCAGGAATGGTTTTTCACACGCTTCCAGCTTTAAAAACATTCTCACATTCAAAAGAAGTTTCGTTTTCATCTGTAGCAAGTGGTTATTGGCCTGTTCTCCCACAAAATCGGCCTGGGCAGGATGTGGGGTCGCACAGCTACCTCCCCCTATGGCATTCCTCAGTTTTGGGGTGTCCACAGATCGGGTTGCTGCCAGCTGCTTGGCTGGCTTCGTTACCAACAGGCAGAGCAGCTTCTCAATTGAATTATTTCCCTGCTCCTCACAACCGCAGCATCTGTCAGGAGGACTGTTTCAGACACCTTACCAAAGGCCTGTGCCACTACCGTCCTTCGGAGCAGCACACAGCGCAGAGATGATCATCATTATTCTGGGGGCATGCAGATGGCCGCTGAGCTGAACGCTGCACGCATAAGTAGATAGTGACAGTCTCCGCCTAAAGAATTTATAACCTGCGAGGTAGGGACAGAGGTTCCTGCAAGTGCATTGCTTTCTTAACAGACATTTCCTTAAGGTAGAGACGGGCCATTAGGAAACCTTTCCCTGCTCTTCCAGTGACTGTGGAACTGGACTCTGAGCAATCCTTTTTCCAGGACCCCAGCCGAGCATCTTTCAAAGGGGCTTATTAGCAGCAGACTCATAAGTTTTTGGAAGGCTTTATGTGCCTTAAGGGCTTTCAGGGGGATGAGAGCACCACTGTGCTGAACAGTTTTCACTGCATAGCATAGATGGTCACTGACCTGCGGGATTACAGTCTTCAGATGCAGAGGACAAAGAAAAGATATTGTGATGGGGATGTATCTTCCTCTTCAGCATTTAGTTTTAAGGTCCCACAGAGATGTATTTTGTAGTTCCTAGTTTATCAGCTTTCCTTACTCCTTCATGCCAGCCTTTGTTTTTGCATTTGGTTCCCCATTAGTTCTAAATATCTTCCCGCTAAATGAGTTCTGCCTGTGAGCATCAGATTATTTTGCTCTTGCTGTACATTTGTCAGCCCAAACAGGGGATGCTTACTGCCATATATGACAGCAATTTAATTTGGCACAAAGATTTACCACTTTAGCACTGTCTGGCAGGGAACAGGCATTCCCATAATGAGAAAGGAGCAGCCGTATCACTGCATCTGCACCTAGCTGTACAACACGTACGACTGTTTCATAGGTGTCTCTAGGACAGCGCTGCAGCCTTAGCTACATTTCGGGCTGACCAATACCACTGCCTGAGTTGGGAAATGGATCCACATTGTGTTCTGCTCACTCCTTTCTGTTTTGTTTGGGCTTCATTTTGGGCTGTGTTGCTCAAACACTTGGCTTCTGGTAGCATCACAACCCAGAAGTTTTCAGTCTTTTCCAATCTGATAATATTTCTAGGTGAGGAAAGGTTTATAGGTGAAACACTCATGTTTATTATTAGCACAAATGTGTTTTCTCTCTTAAATCTCTTTCCCTAACAAAATGCTTTTGGAATACTCTGCCTCTGTGTCTCTGCACAGACTCCTAAATGTACATGTGAATGGACTTTGCAAACCAGGGGAAGTTGTGCACAATTTCTTTTAAAGCCAGCATGCTCTGTGGCTATTCCTTCCCTGCCCGCTGTCTTCTGCAGAGATGGTTAATAAGTCAATACAGCAACAGCTGCAAACAGAAAATGTGTGAGGACAGTAGGAAATTTGCCTGTGGAGTCTTTGAGGTTTTGTTATCATATGCGTCCCATACAAGTTATATTTTTTGAAATTTCATATGTAAAAGAGGTAGTGTCCTAGTAGTTAGGGTACTTCGCTTGGCTACAGAACACTGAAGTTCACATCCATTTGCTGCCCAGTTCCTTGCAGGAGCATATAACCTGATTCTTGCACATCCTACACTAGTGACCTTCCAGCTTGTCTAAGAATCAGTCTTTGTCTAGCTTTGCTGTAATGATCATATATTTTATTACAAAAATGGAACAAATCTAACAGGAATAATTGAGACCTAAATGAACTATCATTTTTTAACAACAAAAATTGTCAAAAGAACTTGGTGAGATATAAATAAAGAGAATTGGTGAAGTAGTTTTAAAGGAGAGGGGGATTTAGCACAGTATCTCATGCTTTGTGAAGGAGATCTTAATTTGCATAAAACCTTCTCAAAGCATATGGAATTAGCAGGTCCATTTTCACACGTCGCCTAAAAAAGATATCATATTCTCCCCTCATTTCGGGTTTATAAATAGTTTTGGACAGTTTTGTCACTGTAAGTGTCTTAGTATACAGGCAAAGCAACAGATGTCGCTGGACAAATGGATGCCTTTGTAAATATGGCTTATTCCAGCATCCCAAGCAAGATAAATTGCAGGGGCAAAAGCGTGCTTTTGCATGGACACTTGAGACTCCTGCTGTGTGCCGTCACTGCTGTGTTGGTTGCAAGCACGCTATTGCAAAATCTGTGCTGCAGACAGGGCTTCAGGCATGCCTTTCATACTATTCCGCCGTCATTTGGCTTACGTGGAGTATGTTCCCCCTTTTAAAAGGGAATGTCGATATTTCATAAAACCAAGAAAAAGCAACTTTAAAAGAAGAAGGCTTATTTGGCATATCTGTATGGGTTTTGTTGGTTTTGAGACCCACGCTGCGCTGTCACATGATGGAGTGTGTTTGACTGAAGAGGTACGAGAGAGATGCGTTGCGAGAGGGCTCGGGAACACCCTCACAGCTGGTGTCTTTCTCCTCCAGGAGTACGAGTTCACGGTGCTGCCCAACGCCTACATGATCCACATGCCGCACGCCCCCAGCTTCGACATCACCAAGTTTCGCTCCAACAAGCAATACCGCGTCTGTCTCAAGACCCTGAAGGAGGAGTTCCAGCAGGATATGTCGCGCCACTACGGCTTTGCAGCCCTCAAATATCTCACGGCAGAGAACAACAGCTAGCACAACGGAGCCCGTGTGCGGGAGGCAGGGACACCGGAGGGAGGAGCTGCTCAACGTTTGGAGCCCAGGCTTCAGACTTCGAACTGAGAAATACTTTCTGTTTTTATATCATACCCGGCAGTTCTAACAGTAGAAATTTGAAGTGACATGTCTTCGGACCATGCTCATTCGTCCCTTCCCCGACCACTCCAGGCCGTTCAGCTTTAGCATTCGTGCGATGTCGACGAGAGGGGCCGGCCGCGCGCCTGCCATGCCGCCGGAGGTGGGGACTGGGCAGGGGCTGGGAATGCACTCTGCTGGCTTAACTGCAGAGCAAAGACAGACCTTCAGAACACAGGATTTCATGTTGCTATTTAATAATTTGACATGCTTTTTATCTGTAAAGGAAGATCTTCGGGTCGCTGTCCTGTGAATTTCAAATCTGCACTACTCTAAAAGGGAACTTTTGCCTGTGAACTTTCACAGGGACCACCTTAACATGGATGACCTTGCTAATGCAGGATGAGCCAAAGGTCTGAATTAGCCTTGAAAACAAAGGGGACGCTTATACAATACTGCACTCCAGAGAAGGTGTGTTACTGGTTTAGGTGTAAACGTGATACCGGTTGGTCTTTTATTCTCAAATTAGTTGTCTTATGAGGAAAACCCCCTACACCCCACCCTGCCTTTTCCCCAGTCTTAAATGCTGCTCCTTGCCTTGCCAGGGAAATGTCTCCCTTGTGTTTCTTTCCCATCTTCAGTTCTGATGGTCCAGTAAAGAAGATCAGTAGCTCCGCTAGAAAGTGAGCAAAACTTGTCAGTGTGAGGTCTGTTTTCACCAGAGCAACTTGTTCGTGTATGTCTTGTAAAATAAAGGGCCTGGTTGTAACTCTTTATCTTTTTTAGGCAAGAATTGGATTATGCCTGTAAGGCACATTGTGCAGGGGGATGTTGTTTTGTAGGCTTATTTCAGTGCATGTCTGTCTTTGAAGGCATCGGGCCTTGGGCTTTAAGTGGACTTCTTTGCTGAACAGGGAATATAAACATGGCAACTAGTAGCCTTGGTGCTCTCCTGCTGCCTGCTGCAAGGTCTCAGAACTACTTCGTTAAAGGAGTTTATAATTAAAAGGAGCAGAACTGTTAGGAATAAACTCCCCATTCAGGGGGGAGAAAAGAATGTGTTGGGAATCTGAATGTGAGTGTTTGCTTGATCGTGGGCTGGTCAAGTTCACAGCGTCAGTACACACAGGAGTGTGCCAGAGGGCGGACAGGAAACCCAACAAGCAAAATGCGGAAAACAAGACACTGGACTTCTTACCATTTTCTTTATTCTTCAGTATTAATGTTGTGTTTACATGGGATGAAGAGATGAGGTTTACTGCACTACCCCTTGCAGGGCTATTTGTAATTTCTGTTGCAATGTTAATAGAGAAAACAGAAACAACTCCGTGAGAAATGCGTCTGTCTCCCTACCCCAGATACCCATACAACCACACCTACCAATACCACTGCCTGAGCTGGGAAACGGATCCACATTGCGTTCTGCTCACTTTTTTTCCGTTTTGTTTTTCAGCCACTGGACCTTCTACTTTCCTCCTCACCTCATCCCTCTAGAGCTTGGTTTTATTTCTAACCTGACATTTTGTGAGAACTTTCTGTTACGGTGGAAACCACACGGTTAAACCAGACATTTAAGCTACAAATATCAGTTCATCATGCTGTGTATATATAAGAAAAGCCAAAAAAGGCAGCAACTTTGACAAAAAATAAAAAGGGGAGGGAGGCTATGTGTAATTTTCACTTTTTCCCCTGAGAGTGTTGGCTGCATAAGAATACATCACTGCATAATTTTCCAAAGTGCTTTTCTTCTGTTCTTAATGGCTTTATGTAAAGATTTACATAAAAAGCTGGGAAGAGCTGGGAAGAAGTGAAATGAGTGCTCAGTCCTGGCTAAAATATATTTTTTTGTAAGACCCAAAATCTTAACCCCCCCAAGTCCTGTAGTACTCGCCATTAAGGACCCAGGTCACTGTGCATTTGGAGAATGAGAAGAACCCTGCAGCATAGAGTCCTGTTGATTAGCTAATGTGCAGAAAGATATAAAAAGCTGATCCTAAGAGAGGCTAACACTGGTCGTACCTACATAAAATCTCCAGTCAGATCTTCAGTGTGGCCACCATTATGTTTCATTCATATTAAAAACTTTCATTTCCGGGTGTACATTTCTCCTTGGCTTCACAGTGTTGCCCAAGGATGGACTGGATTGCCCTGCAGCAGCATAACCTGTAGCACGGACCTGTACGTTTTTTTGATGTGCCATTATCAACATGAACATTATTCTTTCCTCAGTGGCCATGAGATGCGGATGGGGAGCAGGGAGGTAATCATTTGCTACTCTGTACAGCGAGTCGTGGGACCTCCACGGTAGGTTTAGGGGCGCTGGCTGGTGTAATCAGCTCCAAGATTGTTAGTAGGTTCAAAGAGCCCCTTTTTTCCCCGATAGACACTGTACTGACTTGTATCTGTCACATCATGTTTGTCTATGTGCGTCATAATTTGGGAGGTGCGGGGCTTGGGTTTTTTTAACACATTTCAGCCAATTTATGTGAGAGCGAATTGGGGTTACATATCTGTCTGTAGCTGCCAGGGCTCCTCCAACACCATGAAAAAAACAACAACAAGAAAAATCCCCAGCGCAGTTTTAACACTGACTGTCTTCCAGTTCTCTGCTGTAGTAGATATTTGCTAGCAACTTTGTTGTTTAATTCTCAGTTTTCTCCTGAAGTCTTCAAGAAGTATCAGATAAACCTGATGACTTAATGTCTTTGATTTATTGATTTGTTCCACCAAGTTCTCTCTTGAGTCTTCAGCCTATGACCTCTCCTTATCTTTGATATTTGAAAGTGTGAGTCTCTCATTTAGATATCACTCCAGCACCCTCTCTGGTGAAGACTGATGCAAATAAATCATTTAGATTCTTGGCAATGTCCTTATTGTCTTTAATGGTTTCTTCTACTTATTGTTTGGGGTGGCCTATTGGTTGTCTCCGGTTTTCAGCTTCTGGTGTGCTGAGCAAATGTGTATTTTCAATTTTGACTTCCTACTATTTGCTCTTCAAATTCCATCTTAGCTTGCTCAAACTCCATCTTAACTATTACATACCTTCCTTTCAGCTTTACAAAGTTTTGATTTCCATTCTCTGAAGGTTTCCTGTTTGTCCTGAATAACTTCTAAAATATCCAATTTAGTCATACCCGCATTTCTTTGTCCTTGTCTTCCATTTATCCAAGGAATACATACTTCATGGCTATTTATAAGCCCTTTCCTTTTTTAATCTGAGGATTTCGGTTTTTCTTTTCATTTAGGTCCACTGATTCTTTCTTTAAGAGAAAAAAGCTTTTTTCATATTTAAATTATTATATCAAATAACAATCTACTAGGTTTTTGGGGTCTGTATTTTCCTCTTTAACCTTCCTAAATTCTAACTTTTTCCTAGTCAAGGAATTAGAAATAAAATCCTACAAAATTCTTTTGTTTTTCTAATATGGGCTCTTACCTTGACATGATTTGTTCTGTGTCTCCCATTTCCCCCCACACTCCAAAATGCTGAAACATGAGTCACTGAAAGCTTCCCAGTCCCCTAAGCCCCTTCCAGTCCCCCAGCACCAGAGCCCGAAGTGTGTTTCCCTGCACCTTCCTGACATCCCACCACGTTTCAGACATAATTATTCTTTGAAATACTAATCTGCTGGCTGGCACCCAATCCTCCTGTTTTTGTTTTCATGCTTCTCCCTTTGTTATAACAGGCTTTGCAAGTTTAAGTTTTGGGCAAAGCACTTAGCTCTATTTAATGCCTTATTGTAACCCTCTAATATGTTTCCATGGTTCCTCTCTGTTGTCCCAGTATGTACCTTCAAATGTTTGGCAGTAATTTCCAGCCTATCATTTTCTGACTAAGGGTCACCTACCATTTGCCTACCTGGCAGACCTAGAAAATGTCTTTGTTTGTCCTAAATAGTCCTTAGTATCTATCAGGTTTTCTTCCAACTCCTACTTGCAGTAATTCCTTCTAGCCTTGCTAGTTTCCTGTGTGAGCAATCCGGTTCCACTTCGTAATTTGCAATTTTGTCCCATTTTAATGTTCATCTTGGTCTCAGTGACATAAAGGAATTGGCACCTGTACCTGCAGTTCCATCACTTTTGTTAGACTGCATATCAGGTATGCTCACATTATTCCTGAAGTACTGGGTTTTCACCTGATAGGCTTCATGTGGTTTGTATGTAAATCATAAACTGCATTTTCCTTTTACTGCGACAAGTGGAGACGCTTTGTAGTGTTATTTGCAGTAGCTGTTGCAGCAGATTGAGCACTGTGTTAGAGGGAAAAAGCACAAAAACCTTGTCAGAATGGTAGCTACTGTTTCTCTCTGCAGGGGAAAATAAGGCCCTAGCACAGCTGACCAGTTTTATAGGTGCCCTGCACAAAACACATTGCACATTATTTTCTGGTAGGTATAATCATACATCGTCCAATTAAATATGAAAAATACATTTTTAATGTTCTTATTTTTACATGCAGTTCTATCCAGAAGATAATGCATTTCCTTCTGTATCTTGCCAGTTTCCCCCATTACTCCAGCCTGCCTAATAGCCCCATCTGTTTTTGGGTGAGAAAGATTAATGACCAGCAGCACTGGGAGTCCTGGCAAATCAGCAGAGATATTACTCTTAGGCATCGCACAGGACATTCCTTCCTGCTCTGCCAGATACCGTATGGGTGTTCCTCAGGTTTCAGTGCAGTAACAGGAGAACACAGCAAGCTCAGCAAGTGGGGTGAGCATCATAATTTATGAACTTCAACAAGGTCTAATACATTAGATGGTGGGAGTGAAAAAAAAAAAGAATGTATCATTGTTAACCAAAGAAATATTTCGATTTTAGGAAAAGACAGGAGCTGAGTTTCTGCAACTCCAGTAAATGAGGCTGAAACAAATAAGTCACTGGTAGACAATGAAGCCAATAACCTAATACTGCCACTGCAGTATTGAAAATGCAGAAGCATTTGATAGGTAAATGAAGTAATTTTTATGGTACTAATTCATAATGTATATTTAGATGGTATGTTTACATCCAAACACTTAGGTGAATTGGGGATTGTTTGAAGATTGTTACTTTGGCAATATAAAATGAAGTTTGGAAAAGCTTCTGGCTGTGCACAACAAATCGTTTCTCAGGAAATGCTTACAAACCTAGATTTAGAAATACCTTCCTTTTATAGGGTTTTGTTTTCATCAGTAGTTATACATTTCCGAAACAAGACACAAAGTCCTTGAGAATTTCAAAAGGATCTATGTACGTGTCAGTTGGCTGGAGCATTTTCCTCTTATAGTTACTTGGGATTTGGAGTTTGTTTGCTCTGCAGAGTAGAACTGTTATGATCAGTTGCAAAAGTAATCTGGGAATTAGAAAGCCAACCAAATATTTATTTGTGTGATGGATCGTATGAATGTATTTGTCCAGACATGTTAATGGGTACTGCAATGCAAGTGTTTGCTCATTGAGGGTGTTAGGATGCAGAAGATCTAAAAGCCAGGCTAAGAGCTTGCTATCTTTCCAGTCGTTCTGTGCTCTAGTTTCCCCCCATAGGATGCGAACAGATTCCTGTCTCCCAGCTATTTACTGTTTCTGTAGGGTTAAAATGTCCTAAACCTCTGCAACATGGATTCATGGGAAGTCACTGTGCAGGTGACAAAGGCTTCATTTGAGGTCCATGGTCCATTGCCACGAGATACAAGATTTCAATCCGAAAGGAATAGTTCTGACCTGGGCGTAATTCTCCAACCAGGCGTGTAGACATCACTCTCACCAAATACATTCAAGAAGAGGTCACCAAACACGTGAGGGCAAGTAATTCAAGCCAAGCTAAGCCTATTCCTCAATATTACAGCAAATTCTCAGACAGTGGACGTGTGAATTTTCAACATTAACCATTGTATAACAAGACTCCTACTAAGGCTGCAAAATCATGGCATGTGAAAGTTAGAGGATCTGAAATTTCATGTTGCGGGTGGAGCTGGTGACTTGCTCACACAACTTTCTGTCCACTGGCATATGTGTAACAGGACATAGTCTCTACACACTCAATTGCTGGGGTTTTGTTTAGAGGCTTCCTCTTTCATTCTATGCACAGACTGGATGGTAGTCAGGGAATGAAACAGCTGGGTGATACTTCTTTTTACTTTTGCTCTCACTGAGCTTTTCATACTATGATAACTGCCTTGATTCGGAGCAAAGCCAGACTTTTTTTTTCTTTTTTTTTCCAAGGGATAGGTTTAAACTGTGATTTAGGAAAATCAATTATCCCCCATGCTCGCAGGCTTTCTGAGCAGAATGCCTGCAGTTCTTGTCTACAGGCTTTTCTTGTGTGGAGGGATCCTACGGAGCTGATGGAAATTACACACTCGGAGGCCTTGTAGCACTCACCCCCAGCCTATGAATGCCAACAGCTGAACATGCAAGATGATGAATCCCAGCTCTGTCCAAGCATGTCTGCTGCCCCTTTGGGAGCAATCTAAATGCTATCGGCACAGTCTGTCAGGAAAGCAGTGAAAAAATAGAGTAAATAATTGGGGAGGAGTAAGAAGGTTGTTTTAAGCAGCCAAATTTCCAGAGGAATGAGAATGGCAAAAGCATTCTGAGGTCCCTTGGAAGATCTGTTTGTAGGATCTGTGAGTTGGACTAAGCTCATTCTGGATCTGTGGCATTTCTTATGCAACACTGGCCAATGTGGCCCACCCATAGTAAATTCTCTGGGTTGTAAAATTCATGGAAGTCAGCACGGAGATTAAACCATTCTCAGCTCAAAGGTGTTTAGTTTGTTTCAGTTCTTTGGATTCCCACATTGCTCTTTTGGTGCTCATAAGAAAAGAAGAAAAAAAAGGTAATAGCATCTTGATAACTGTAGGAGTCTGACTACCCAACCTTTTTAAAATTGTCAGCACTGGGGTCAATGGTTGGGGCAAAGCTGGAGTTAGCAAGGTTTGTAGAATTTCTTTTGATTTGCCTGGGGATCTGTTGTCCCGGTGCTCTCCAGTGATGCTGTGAGGAAAGGAAAAGCTATGCAATGCCGATGAACTCTTCATCCAGTCGGAGCTAACCACCAGCAGCAGGAAGGAAGCCACACCACAGTGTGCTTTGAGTTTTTTAGATGGCAATAGTGAGTTCAGTATGAAATCTGTTATTCTGGTAGACTTTGCGGAGCTTTTCTGCATTTTAGATGTATAGTTGCTGTGAGTGACAGAGGCCCCTTGGGGTTAGGTAGAGATGGGACTCAGCAGATCGCTGGTTCAGAATGAGAGCTGGCGATGTGTGTATTTTCCCTCAACACCTTGCCCGGTGTTTACTAATTATATTAGCGCCAATTAATCCATCTGGCCTGAGACTCAGTGTTCAGGCTGGGCAGTAAGGTTCTGCTGTCTGTGTTGAGAACAGACAGATGAACAAAATGATGCTTTCTGTCCATGATATTAATGAATATTGCCATACGGGTTCACATGGCTCATGGTGAGTTTACATCTTTTCACTGTTAGGGTTTATTCAAAGAACAGCAAAGGCAATTAAAAAAAGAAAATCAATGAGTTCTGTAAGGACTCACAAAGATAAACATTAATGGAAGTTCATCAATGCAAAATATCCAGCAGGTTAACCTGCCAGCTTTTGTCATGAAAGCAGAATACAGGCAGTCGCCTTCTTTCTGATTCCACTTCATAGAGCAAAACAAGTGCGTGTAATGAGAACAACTCTCTGAATCAGATCACCCAAGACCCAAAGATTTTATAGTTTTTGTTGCTTTGATTTCTATTTTCACATGTGAAACTAAGTTTGCAAAACTTCTATATTTTCTTAGGCTAATACAGCTTGCTTTCTCATCAGTCAGACTTGCAAATATCACAGCATTGTTTGAGGTGGAGAATAGAACTGAAGGGTCAGTGAGATGTCCTCAGCACCACTTTAGTAGAGAGCCTGGAGGATTTTCTTTGCTTTGTGCTATCACAGGTTTTATTTCTATCTCAGCAATGTCTCTTCCAGTAAGTATGAAAGACCGCTGGCTTGTGCTATGCCACTGCATGAGTTCATTACTAAAGCAATATCAACACACTATGTTTCTGGCATGGCACCTGGGCCTCCACACAAATTTATTCTGCAGGGATTTTTTTCCAGTTTTAATCTTCAAGCCTGCACCTGAGAGAAAAATTCAGCAATTTGAAGCTGTAAGAATGAGATCACTAGGTTTTATTTTTAACTTGTTAATATTGTTCAAACTTTTCTGTCCACTACACCCATATATCTTCCACAAAAAATATTGTTTTGAGAGGAAGAGAGTCACTGCAAGTAACCCACTGGGCATGAAATCAGCAGCATTTATAACGATAAGTAACCTACTCAAACCATAAGTTTTAGCACAAGTTTCTACAATTTACAAATTTGCTACAATTTTTGTAGGGCTCAATTTCAGGGTCCTTCCTCAGCCAGCCCGATCTAGGGTTTTGCCCTTTATCTCCGCATTCCCAATCTGCTGCACACCTAAATCCATGTTTATACCAGCCTGAGGTAGGTGTTGGCAGGTATTTCAACAACACTATAGCCACTTTCCACAGTGTTGAGGTCTGGTTATGACTATTACATATAAAAAGGCATCTCTCCATTGCTGGCTCCCTTAAACCCGTCACTTTAGAAATATGAGAAGAACAAATCCTTGGGCTGCTGGGGGAGAGTGGAGAGAGGCTTAGGCCTTTAGCAGTTCATGCTAAAACAAGATCAGGTTGCTTAGGACCTGACATATTACTACAACTCGCTAGCCATGCGTAAGATGGCGACGGTGACTGTGTGTGCCTCTGGAAGACAATGACTTTAGAAGACTTGACGTAGATCATTTGATCTGAGGCCATAGGTTTTGCTTTTCCTATACACTTGAATGGCCTTTCACAAAGCCATTTCCCATTAGCATGGTCAAGCACTAACTAGCATAACAAATTTATAGACATTCCCTTTCCTTCCAAACTCACTATACATCATGTTGGCATCACTTGCTCTGTTTCTCCACCCTACAGCAGAGGGTCAAAGACCTGAAGAAAGGTAGCACCAAAGTGATCTAACTACCAAATGTACTTTGCAGTGCCAGAATCCCTAGGTTTTTAGATGCCCAGCTGGAAGCACTCAGGCCCAGATTCATCCCATGCAACTTGGCAGCTCTCTGAGACCCATGATGTTGGAGCTGGTCCCCTGAGTTTCCTTTGATACTCAGTGGAGTGAGTGAGACTTCTGCAGAAGGCATTTCTGTTCACCTAAGCCCTACATCACCCTTTGCTTTCTGACTAGCAGAAAAAGGTTACAGTGCTGATGGTCCCCACGCAGGTGCCTCAGATTTATACCTGCCCAAAGTAACATGGGACAAAACTGGACCAGTGAGCATCAGTTTTAGAGCTTGTCACCTGCTCATTAATGATTGCAGGTGTCAAAATCCCCTGGAAGCTAAACAGTAAGTGCTAGAAAGCCATATCCTCAGTATTAGCTGACAGGCTTGAAAACAAGAATCTATATGGTGGAAAACGTGTGGGCAGATCAGCCGTGAGAGGGGATGATCTGTGGACTCCAGAGATTGTGGTACGTGTTGTGATGGACAGCTTGTGCTAACAGCCAGGAAAGTGCTCATTTTCAGCACAAAGCTGTGGGCGTCATAATGATGGTTAAAATATTACCCCTGGCGTTGCTGGTTAAGTTATGCACCCTGTGTTGCCCTGGATTATCGCTGTGTAGCTCTGCTGAGAGCAGCGGCAGCATTTGCAATGTGTCAGCCAGCACTTTTCCAAAGTGCAGGTAAGAAATCTGTGAGAAAGAAGGGGAAAAAAAAACCCAAGCCACTAACGAACAGCAGCCTTTCCTGTGTCTTTCGAGTCAAACCTCATTCCCTTTCTGTCATGACCAAGGTGATTCTGCATTCTCCAGAGGCAAACTGGGGTATCGCGACCTTTAAGGTGAACCATGCATGAAACAAGGCTGGTCATTTTCTTGCAAGCTTGTGGCACTGAAGGGTTTTGAATCTTCAACTCACCCGCCTTTGTCAGGACATTACCCGACTGGCTGGCCTTCTTCCTTGAAATAATACTTTTTTTTCTTTCTCTGGGTTGGGGAAAAATCCTTAAGTAGCATTTCAGGAAAGAAAAATGAAAAAATGTGTCTTTTTTTCCTTCTGCTGCACCATCTCCTAAGCGCCTGCCCCTCCAGGGTTAGACTGAGGCAACTTGCATTTGACACAAGCGACTTGGTTTACATCTATGCTTCAGTCCGTGTGTAAGTTTTCTAGGTGACGATTTTATCGGGGAAAATGCTGTTTAGATTGTGTGTGCAAAATAAATGGCTCGTAAATATTTCAAAAGAGGTTAATTTTCAGTTGTGCAATAAAATTGTGAAATAATCCTCTCAATTCCTTTCCAGCGTCTGACTTGACATGTGCCGGTTTCAGGAGCAGACCGGCTGCTGTTTCTTCGGATGGAAACAAAAAAATAGAGGTTGTGGACTGTTTTGTTTTCATCTTAAGCTTTTTATTACTTTTTAATTTTGCATTATCATTCCCTGTAATCTGGTTTATTCCTCCAACCCTGGTTCAATCAGATATATTAGTGCAAGGCTGTTCCCGCTGAAGACAGGTGAGTCATTATCTGCTCAGAGTTAATCATATGTTTATCTGCTTTGCTTGACCTTCACTTTGTTCCTGCTGTTGTCTTTCTGTAATCAAAGACAAGGCTTTGGTAGGTGGGGGGAGTTCATTCAGTTCATATTTAAGGAAGATAACAAGCAGATGGATACTCTACAATGAATGACACCTCACCACCACCATGGAAGCAAACCCACCTGACAGGTTAGTATTGCAATGCTTTATCTGCTAGGAGGACGTGTGGGCTTTCCATTATGTGGGAGCTCTTCTCTTGATACGAGAAAAAACTACACAAAAAACAGAAGCCTTCACTTTTCTATTAATTAGCCCTTGCTGATAGGTTTTTCAGGTGCTCAGATCTGCAATTGCACTTCCCATAATCTCACTCACAGCTGGTAGATCCTTCAGCGCTAACAAGTAAAGCCATAGGACAACAGCTCTCCTTCCTTCCTGACTACTCGGTGGCTTCAGGGTTCTCTGCAGAACTTCATTATCAGGAAAGGCTGATGGGGGGGCAAGAGTGGGAAGACGGGTCAGCTGCATAATCCTTTGTGGTTTGCTTTGGGTTTGCTTGTGGGTTTTTTAACAGAAATTAAGAGTAGGGTCTACTATAAAAATGTGTTTGCCAGGGATTTCAGCACAGAATTTACATTTGAGGGACATCATAAAGAACAGGATGTCGGGTATGGAGCCTCCGTCAAAGATTGAATAGAATATGAACAAAAACTTGTGATTCTGTGATTCTAAGTTGGGAAGCTAGCTGAATTTCTTGTGTTTCAGATGATTACAGAATCATATGGATTTTATGGGGTGCGGGAACAAGCTGGGAGTCAAACAAGAGTTAGACAGCTTTTGGACTCATTATCAGAAACATAAATACTTGGAGAAGTATGTATATATACATATAAATCAGTAGAAAAAGAATTCACAGAAAAGGAAGAAGGAGGGCTGGAAATGTACAAGTGGGAGTTTTATGAGCTGAACTCTGCAATCATTGGAGAGAAAGAGAAAACCTGCAGGTGTAACTCCCTTAAATTCCCTGACTTTGCAGCAGGGCAAAGCTGGCTTGCACTGGGAAATGAATGATTGAGCAGGTGCAAGAAATGAATGGCATTAACTGTGTAAATAGCAGCTGATTTTCAATAATCAGGCTCCCAGAAGGGATCCTCTGTCTCTGCCATTTCCATATTACCCATACACCTTCCTATCCATCCACCTCTGACAAACCAGTAATAAAGAGCAGAGCTTCCTTTAGGATTTAGTTCAAATATTAATGCTCCAGATCAGATGTAGTAGGGTGGATTACAATATGTTTACCCTGAGGTCAGAAGTTCTGTTTTGTCAAAAGCGGGCAAGTTGAGTTCCCAAGACTGAAGTCCTGATGGGGCATTACCCACTTCTGTACCAACTCTCCTCCAGGCTCCTTGTGTGATTCCCAGTGGCCTTTGTGTAGCCACGTTCATCTTCAAGCTGCTTTAAAAGAAGAGTTAGCTAGTGACCGGCTCGGATGGACAGATGTGGGATGTGTGTGTGTTTGCTGCCTTGGGGTATGCTGTGCAGCTCAAGAGCCAGGTGTTAGGCTGGGGATGTCGACGAGAGTTCTGCCACAGATTTAGCCGTTAGAATGGCATGAAAGAGGGTTATCTGTCTCCCTAGTTTGCCATTTGGGTTTCTGTCTCAGGTTTCCACAGACTAAATCTGGCTACTATTTCTTCACTTCCCTATATATCACACAGGCTCAGTCTACAATTTCCCTCCTTTCTCCTCCTGCTCAAATTATACTTCAAGAATAACTCTTGCATGACAGTAGTGTGAATCACGTGCCCTGTATGGTCAATGTAGCTGTAAGGTACCCAGTGTCTGTGGGGAAAAGAAAAATCAAAATCTAATTCACATGTCAAAATTTGGATTTTATAGCCCAGGCACTGGGAGATTCTGAGAACTATAGTCTTGGTAATTCTGTATTTGAACATAAATAAAAGCATAGCATATTCATAGCAAAGCCAAAAAGGGGGTGCCAGTTGTGCTAATCCAAATACTGCTTGTGCTGAAACCTGTAGCATCACCTGATCACTAAACAGCCTTTGTATACCAGAAGAGGAATAGTATTTTGCTGACATTCACCCCCCAGTTTGGCTCTAGAGCTGACAATTTCAGGTGAGTAAATAGCAACAACCGCTCAGAGCTCTCAGTTTAGGCTTTTGCTGATACAGCATCTTCATTTATGTTGGGCTCTGATTTTGAAGGTTAATTTTCCAATTAGAAGTGCTGTACACATTTTTTAAACAAAAGCCAGTATTTCGAAGTGGCCGCTGGGGAGAAGGATGAACAACTCTAATGGGTTCAATTCATCCTCTGCTTCAGGGTATAACAGCAGTTCTTAGCAGTAATTGTTCCTCTTTCCTGAGCTGCACAGACATCTGTGCTGTAAGACATCCATATACAGTTGCCTTTCCTTTACCATGCGCTTGGATTATTCCTTCACTTGAGGACTCCCATGTATTTTTTGCTGAGAATGGCTCTTTCATGTTGTTTTGAGGGAGCAACTCACCTGTTACCACCCTGTTAGTCTCAGCACTGCTCCTAGAGAGACCCCAGTCCTTGTCCCTTCTTCAGCTGATTAAACCCTTTCTCAGTGCTGGGGGAGCAGGTGTGCATGCCCACATAGCTGCTCGCTACCTGCTCAGCTTGGGCAAGGTTTGCAGCAAGTAGGAAACCTTTCCTTAGGTTTGTGGTAAAGAAATCAGGGGATCTGTACTACAGCTACATCTTACTGATGGGTTGTTTTATAAGAATCCAGGGGAGGTTTGTGAACTCAGGCTTGTCCATCATCGTTACCTGGACAAACCATTAGGAAGCTTTAAGGAATGAAGCAACATCCAGAGACTGACAGGCAAACCCCTTATTCAGATTGAAGGCTCATCACAGATGCCTGTTAATTGCGCGGAATGTTGTTTGCCTTACGTATTTGATAACAGCACTTCGTCGAGTTTAATATCCGGTAACTAATTCTTTGATTAATGTCATATTTCCCTAAATAGGTTACTTGCCTCCTGGCATGCATGAAACATTAGTTGTAAGGACTTTAGGAGTTGTCCATATTAAGGCAGTCAGGATATTTAGCAGCACTTGGCAGGTCGCTCAGTCTGGCTGTATCTTTGGGGGGTGGTGATGAGGATGTGTAGTGGTCTTCTACAAGAGCACGCAGGCCCCAGTCACAATAAGTTGTCTGTCATCTGAGTCGCCAGGCACTCGGTGATTACATGTTGGTTTTGCTTTGGCCTAAGACTGAGGGGATCCTTTATTCATCAGTCTTGCCAGCAATCCTCTGCTGAGAAATCCTATGTGGCTCAAGAAGGTTCTTTGTGTCTCTTGGGCATCACCTGGATTGTCCTATACTGACGTCTTCAGAGGGTTCTGCAAGGAAACTCAATCCTCAAAGGTTCAGCTAAAGAAAAGCAAACATGAGATGCTCCACTAACATTTATCGCTCAGCCTGGTTCTAGAATCACTTTAATAGGGGAGTAAGCATCACAGCTCAGAAGGCTGCCACACTGGCCTATTAAGCAGCAGAGACAGCTTTCAAGGATCAGAAATGTCACTTCATAATGACAGCATTTATTTCTTTATCTATTAAGATTATTTTGAAAAAACAACACTGTCCCTTCTCAAGCCTTAAGTAATATTCCTCCTTGGAGCTCAGTTCCTGTTTTAGTGACAGTGTCTTCAGCCTTTCTTCACTTCTCTTTGTGCTTTTCCATTTTGCAGTGGCTCTTCAGGTACTGAGGCTGTGTGCTTTCACGTGGGTAGGCTGGAAACCTGCAAACCACAGGACATTTCAGGCTTGGGGAGAAGAACTGCCATGGCAAATTCCTCCTTACTCGCTCTGTGCTACTGCCCTCACAGAGACGATTTTTCACAATGTCCCTCTGAGGCACTGCAGGCTGGCAGAGAGTGTGGGAAATCTCAGCTTATTTCAGTGAGGCTCGGTGGTTTCCTTAGGGTTGCTCGGAAGGGAGGGAGAAGAGGCACAAATCGATGTCACTGTGTCCCCACGCAGTGAACCCATTCACACAGCGTCATCATGCTTTTGCTTTCCAGCATAGCAGGGATGTTTTGTACCGTACGTTGAAGCAGTTTATGGATGAAAACTTTCTTCTCTGACAGGGTATCACATTACTATAGGAATGTCTGCCTGTGCATGATCTGGCTTAATTTTGTTGTGTTCCCCCTGCAGAGAGGATAAGTTTATTCCGAGTAGTAGAAACAACCCACCAGCTCTGCTCATTCCAGTTAAGCATAAGGCATAGGACCTTAACTTTAAATGTCCCTTAAAATAACGCCACGATGTTTAATTTTCTGCTGGAGACTGTAAAAGTCCTGCTGCAGCAGTGCTACACCTACTCCTCTCGGCTACAACAAAATACATCAGAGCCCTGGCAGTTTATCTGCCCTTTCCAGCACTGCACGGAGCAGTCACAGCCCTCACCCTGAGCTGGGTGACTGCTCCCTTCACATCTCCGGCTGTCAGGAACGGCAGGAACCATGAGCTGGGGGCCCCTTTCAGCTCGGTGTCTCGAGTTTGGTGGTTATTTATTGCACCTGAATCTTTGTGAAATGTTTGTTTCATGAGAAACAGATTTAAATTGGATGGTTCATTGATTTGATTAAGAAAAGTGATTAGTATGGCAGTGAAAAGTTGTTAGTCAAAGATTTTTAACCCAGCTGTTCCTGGGGAAAAAAGAATAATCAGATGGGATTTTACTGCTGATTCCAGCACTCAGTGCAGTTTGCTTTACAAGCTGTTGCAAAGCTAGAGGCACAGGAGCTAGAGCATTTGGTTATTGAAAAGGAAAATATTTCAGCCTGTGTCACATCTCTGCTTGACTTTGACTAGGAGAGAAAGGCGCAGGGCTGTATATGTGCATGTATTGAGACGAGGTCAGGAATGTATGAATGGATCCCTCCTTTTGGGGCAGAGCTGCCACGCCAAATTTTCTGGTTCCCTTGGGTTAAGGGCAAGTGAGGAAGCAGCAGTCTGACAGCTGCCAGGATGGCAGTACTGTGGGGCCTTTGTAGGTACTTTCATTCCTGTACCTATCCTGACTGTGGAATTCAGGACATGGGATCAAGATGAGAAGCAAATATTGAAGCCCTACACCAAAGGCTGTAATACTTAGTGTCCCCTGAACAGCTGTCCTCCATATACAGAGTCCTGTGACGTAGGGAAGGGGGCTTAGCCCGCTTTAGAACTGAGTTACCTGAAGTAGGTTGAGGTTAACTGGCTTGTAAATGTGTCAGTAACTCAAAAAAACCCCCAAAAAACCCCGACTAGCTGAAATGCCTCAGGTATACTAAAATCTGTATTTGACATGGGTGAAGAGTTCCTAAATGTTACCATCTCGAGGCTGTTCCACAGAAAAAAGCAGGCTTTATATTAAGTTCCTTCAGCCCGATTGCTTTCTGTTTACTGTACAGAAGAGACCGGGAAGAAAGGTAAGGAAACAGGAGGAAGGAAACTGGTAAGGGGTTTGTCCTCGACAGATAGCTGAGGGTGGGAAGTCCTTGTTTCTGTGTGCCAGCCTCTACTGAGAGCCTGGTGCAATGAAGTGGTCAACGGTTTGTACTTCACCTGGTGGCCAGAAACAAGTGGAGTAATGCAGGGGTCTTTCCTGGCACTGCCTTGTTTAACATTTTTATCAGTGACTTGAAGGAAGTGAGAAGGTGCATACTCATCATGTTCACAGGTGTCACAAAGCTGGTGATGCCAGCTGGGCAGGTCAGTACAATGGCAGGCAAGGTGGCCATCCAGAAGCACCTAGACAGGATGAGGGCCTGGACTAACAAAACCCTTAGGAAATTCAACAAGTGCCAAGTGCCACAACTGGGAAGAAAGAGCCCGGTGCAGCACCTCAGGCTGGGACTGTCTGCCTGGGGGGGGTGCAGCTCTGCTGAAAAGACCCCGGGGACCCTGGTGAGCAGTGAGCTGAGCGTGAACCAGCAGTGACCCTTGCAGCAGGGATGGCCACCAGCTGCCCAGGCTATATCAACAGCAGCACAGCCAACGAGGTCAAGGGAAGGGATTATCCCAAGCTACACAGCACTCATGAAGCCACATCTGAAATACTGCATCCAATTTTGGGCCCAGATGTTGGTACACTGGAGTGAGTTCAGGGGAGGGCCTCCAAACTGATTAGGAGCTGGACCTCTTGCTCTGTGAGGAGCAGATGAGGAAGCTGGGCTTGGTCAGTCTGGAGAAAGGAAGTCTTCAAGGGGACCTAACCACAATCAGTCCCCTTGTGTCTAGAAGGAGGTTATAAAGAAGGTGGAGCCAGGCTCTTCACTGTAAGCTCATCCAACCCATAGAGAAATTCCTGCAGCCACCCACCCACCACAGCCCTGCTCTGCCCAGGCATCTGCCTGAATTGCTTCCCTGTTGGCATCTCGGTCCCAACACTTTCTGGGAGCCCAGCAAGCCCAGGCACTCTCCTGCTCTTCCGGGTGCTCTCCCTGCACACCAGTCCTCCTGCCCTCATCTCTCTTTGCTGTGCTCTGCTCCTGTCACTACATAAACCAATCAGTATTGCCATGACCTGAAGTTTATGGTCATAGTCAAGTGGGTTTTTTATTATCACTTAATGCACGAAAACTCTTGCAATAGTTCAAAACTTGACTGCTTTACTTTTGGAAACAAGTGATGGGAGAGGCGACAGCCTGAAAGAATGACCCCAGACTGTAGCTCCTAGGTGGGTAAGTTAGCACCCACCTCTGTCCTGTGCCCTGTTAGTCAAGACTGCCGTTCTGCTTGGCGTCTTTCCGAAGGCATTAATGATGTCAGGCTGCACAGTCCAGTGCCAAAGGCTTACCCAGGCATACTCTGTAGGTGCAGAGAAGTCATGCAGCACAAAACTGCTTATCATTTACCTGCCTCAGAGCTGAAAGCCGATGGATAATAACTCAGACCATTGTGCATAGCAAGTGATTCAGGAAAGCCAATTGCACAGGCTGCAAGACTGATAAGGGGAAAAAAAAGTGTCTGTAGTGAATGGGTCAGGCGGGCGCCTTGCAGGTCCCAGTTTCCCCACACTACGGCACATAGAGCTGGCCAGGCCTGTGTCAGCAAAAGGAGGAGCACAACCAGGACTAGAGTGCCACAACTCTGCAGACGGGCAATACCCTATTTAATTCACAGTTTTCAGACAGCACGGGGACACGGGCTAGCAGACGGGGCCACCCCGGTGGCTTTCGCGAGTGGGGCAGCGTGTGCGTGGGCTAGCATTGCCCTCTGTGGCTGCCGCTCCAGGCGGGTGATGCTGCCCGGGCAGGGGCCTGCTTCACACTTCTGTATCTGACACTTTCTTCCACTTGTTTTTCTGTTGTGGGTGTAGCTTTTGCCTTGCCTTCCTCTTCTCTCTCTCAGTACAAAAGTTCTTTCCCCTCTGTATAGTGGACCTCATTGCCTGCCATGCTAGCCATTGCGTGGAGATGCTAGCTATTGTTTTTAACAACTCAGCTAGCAAATTTTAACCATTGAGTTGTAAAATGCTGAATAAACAGGGCAGGATCCCTTTAGAGGGAGTCAGGAAGCTGCAAGAGCTTTCAGTTTTATTTACTCTCAATAGACTGGTTAATGACTTTCTTTCTGCTCTTGCCTAAGTTTCTGGGGCACTGTTCCCCAATGGGCACAGGCCCATTGCTTTTAGTGGTATTGCATTAAAAAGGAACAAAGCTCACAGCCCCAACAGCCCTAAGAAGAGTCTTTCGTGCTCTCCCCATATTGCATTACAGACATCGCATTTTGCAGTCTTGCTCTTGGAGAGCTGGTGTGTTCCCAGGAGAATGTGAATCTTGAACAAGATGCAGCAGTAAAGTGAAGTGTAAGCCAAATTTCAGGGGAGAACTGCAATGGAGAGATTTTTGTGAGTTGCTCCCATCTCACAGAGCAATAACAGCCAAACTAGTCCCAAGGACTGAGGTTTTTTTGTGCCCTTGCCTGGCACTGTGTCCCTCCACCAGAAGGGTTCATGCTGCTGTCGGATGGTTTGCACAGGCTTTTTCACTGGAACAAAAGAGCATGGAGAAAAGGCCGGTTGGAAGGTATTTCCTGCCATACCAGCAACTCACACTCAGGCCAGATAACTGGTACTACTGGCTATGGTCTTCCTTCCTTGATTTGACTTACAGAATCTCCCCAATGAAATAATGCAGACATCTTTGTCTGACAGAGTAACTAAACACTGGGAGAAGGTAAAAGCAGCCATGAAAACAGACTGGGCATCACTCATATCAAATGCAGCCAATAGAAACTGTTGGTATCAACAGTTCTCAGTTCCCAGTGGGGCTGGCACAATAGGCATGGCAATTAGCACCAAAATGTACACCCTTGGCAGCAGCAGCCTGCGAAATTGGGCCAAGAAGCAAAGATATAGGAGAAGAGCAGGGGATTAAAAGAAGCTGAAAAAGGTCTGAAAACCCAGCTTGCAAAGAATTGTTGAGGATGCTCAACAAGGAAAGAACTACTGCGGGTGGAGATCCTTGCTGTCTGGGGCTGAGGACCTAAATCTAATCCAGGCGGATGCCACTGAAAGATAAGCTGTATCAGCGTGGTCCAGGCTAATGGAGTTGGATAGACATGGGGACAAAGTTGCTGTTCAGTACCTCACGCTCAGAAGATTATCAGGAAACACTGAAGTGAAACCCAGGTCAGTCACCTTAATGAGCTAGGAAGAGGTGCCCTCTACATTCTCCACTTGTACAGAAAATCCTGCAAAAGGAAGCAGAAACCCCTAATGTGGGCATGAAACTACCTGGCTTCCACATCTGGCAATGCAGTAGCCTTGGGTAATTTTCTACATCTCTTAGTGTCTGTGCGGTGTCAGGACACTCTTGCACTTGCTTTACAATCTGATAACAAGTTGTCTGTTATGGTGATACATTCCTGTTGTGATTGATGGTGGTGCTGCTGTGGTGGAGCAAACTTCAAAACCAGTGTCATGGAGTGCAGCCCACACCGGGGCTGTATTTCATGCAATAATATAATAAATAATAATAATAATTATTATTATTATTTATAATATAATAAATAATCCAGTGCCTTGGATCCTGCTCCTCCTATCTCAGCAGGAGAGATGGGCTCAGTTGATCTCTTCCCCCAAGTACTTAGCACAATGCCCTCTGCTTGACATAAGCTGATGGTCCTTGAAGACACAATGGCAACAAAAAACATGGTCTGTAATCTCAGATTCCCCCAGTTAAGATGTACTGCTCTCAGCTCAGCACCTCTCTTTGATGGCTCTCTGTGTGACATGGATGTGTGCAGAATCAGGTGGAGGATCCCTCTCGTGACTGATCTTGAACAGGAATCAGCGGTTTGCTCAGTGCTATTTTGCACTCAGGATGACTGGCAACAACAACAAAAATATGGATGGTAAATCATGTAGAATTTGAGAAGCTGCTGCCCTGAAACTTTACTCTGAAGGGTCAACAGTAGAGCGATGCTAATCTAGACTGAACACAGCTGTTCCCTGGGGAGCAGAAAATAATTCTGTTGGGGAAATCATGAGTGTAATTATTTTTTTTTTTTTGTATCTGAAACTCTTTCTGCCTGTTTCCTGCTGCATTTTGGGTTGGTTTTCGGTTTTGATTTCAGCAAAGACAACAGCTTCATCCAGAGGGCCACCACTTATTATGTGCACTGTTGCCTGCACTCTGTGAGTAAGAACGAGGGGAGAAGGACGAAAAACCAGTTATGGTTAATTATAGCCACTGTTCTGCCACTAGAGACTTCTGGAAAATATCAGTTACCTTCCTGAGTACCTCACAGCAGTTACAACAGGTTTAACAACCCAAACAAGGTAAAAGTCTGTATCAGGTAGAAAGAAATCTCTGAGGATGCATTGGAAACGCTTGAAGGAGGGTAAGTAATATGTCAGACTGACCTTGTGGTTGGGAAGAAGGTTAACCAAGAGACATTCTTAGCAAAGGACTCAAGGACTGAACAGCTGTTCCCCTGGGAGCGTGAGCCTGCTTTCTCTCAAGTGACTGGTAACTTGGGAAGCCCAGTCTGGAGCAGGGAGATGGCCAAATGAACTTCAGAACTTGTACGCTTATGCCCTACAGTATGCAGAGCATAATACTTCATCCACTTCCCTTGTACTCAGGCCAGAGGATAAAAGTTCTTCTGACATTAAGCCCTTTCTGAGAGTTGTACCCGCTCAGGGATGGCAGTTGTGTACCTGTCACCTTTGGAGAGATCTGGGCGAGGATGAGGAGGAGATTTCTGAGATGAGGTACCCAGGGGACTTTGCTCTACTGCTGCCCGTGGTGAAAGCAAAGAGAGAAGACCAAGTTTTGTTAGCCAAGTTCTTTAAGAACAACTAGCCTGGAGGGAGCTTTTTTTGTGGGAGCAAGGCAGTGCTTAGGGAGCAGCAGGGCTCAGGATGTGTTCACATGGTCAGGATACAAAGTCACTGTTTATGGACTGGGCAAGTTCCAGGGAAGTCTTTGCTGGGCCTTGTCTCAGTTTCCTCGCTCTGAAAAAGAAAAGGGGATCAGGCTCAGTCGCTCTGCCTGTCAGTCTCTTTTACATGCATCATGGCACAGGGACAGCAGACCTCCTCAGATCAGGGTGTCCAACGCTCTTTATATCATTTACATCTAGGGTGACTGGATTATCTGCAGACACCATAAAGCTGCAGGTACTTTAAGCAGTGATTGCAACATGTTTTTTCCAGGTTATTGTGGTAACGCTTCAGGGGGATCTGAGTCACTCAGCACTCTCAGTGAGCCAGATGAACTAATTCCTGTCCGTACAGCCAGCCCAAAGAAAACTGTATTATAGCACAGCCGGGTTATCCGGTGCAATGGACAGAAAGTTTACTCATGCTAGGAATAAAAGAGAAGAGTTCTGCAATGGGCTTGGCTGAGGGATATATAAGCCTGGAATTGTACATATGCTTTGTGATGCTCTCTAGTGGCTTGTATGCCTGGAGTAAGTTGAGGTAAAACAGGCTGTGAATCTAAATTACGGTTGTCCTTCCCGGATAATTCTGTGGGTGGCTCAATGTAATCAATGTTTTATCTCAGACCCACTCTCGTTTCTCAGCCTGCAAAAAAGCCAATACTCTTCAGTGAGACAAAAAAAGGAATGATTAATGCTATGTGAAACAAGCCAATGTTTTTAGCTGAGGTTTCCACTTCATTTATCACAGTGGGCTCTATCCCTCTGTCCTGGGAATGCACATTATTTCAGGAATCTGATGAAAAAGTTGTCTTAGGAAGCCATGTCCTTTTGCTCCAAATACTATAATTAGTTAAATGTCACCTCTAGAAACATTGTAATTCAAGTTAGTGGGCTATATGGGAATATTTCTGAGAATTTGATTTGCTTAAATCTGTCTTTGTGCCCATAATCTCAGATCCTAGCATTGCCCTTTCAAAATGCCAAATGCAGCAGCTTGGATCATTAACACACTTTGAATTCTATTATTTGGGTCATGCAAATGTGGCTCCTGTCCTTTAGACAGACACTTTCACGCTGTAGGGAGAGCAGGGTGGGCAAGGGGGGGATAATTTTTAAAATACCATAGGACAATTCTGATGTTGTGTACAGTGTTGCAAGTCCAGTGAAACCTAATAGACCTATCCCAAGCTAAATTGACATGAAAAATTTGCCCAGATGTTGAGAGGCTTATCGTTAACCCATTTCTCTGTTTGAAATTTCATTTCCCCTGCAATATTTCTTACCCAGTTTGCTCACTACGCATTTGACTTCGAACTGTATTTCTTCTCTAAAACCTAGCTTTCTCCTGGGTGATTCCACACAGAAATCCTATAGAGGAGGAAGAAGAGGCAGAGCTTTGGGCAGCCTCCTTCCACTTTTCACAGGCTGCGACCCGGCCATTCAGGTTGCACGACTGCCAGGATTGCAGGGAGACACTTCACGGAGCTCTGTGGCATTCACAAACTATCCTGCCCTCTGCTATCTAGTATTTTTTCTCTCTTGCTTTGGATGTCTTCTCAGTTCCACAGTGCAATTTGTAATCAAAGTGATGCTAATCTTTTGCCGCAGCTCTTGCCAGAGAAATTGGTTTTTATCTGAAGGCGTTTGGTTGGGGAAGAGGAAGAGCATAAATGGGGCTCTAGCAGAGACGACAGCAATATAATACAGTAAGATTAAATGCAAGTGAGGAAAGGAGAAAGACTGGGTTTTGAAGAAGAACTGGAAGGGTGTGTGAGGAAAAAGCAAAGCGGAAGAGGAGGAAGGGCAATCAGAAGGGATGAAGGGAGAGGCACAAAAGAAAAGCAGCAGTATGGGGTGCCACAGACATGACAAAAAAGTGATAAAATCAAAGAACAAGCAACACCAGAATGAGTTAGTTAAAAACAAATTCGAACAAAGAGTTGAATGCCAAAGTGCTACCAATCACTGTCAATAACACTATTGTATGTTGTGTTGCTTTCCATTAGTGTAAAACATACACCAAGTTGGATACTTCCAGCATCATGTCTTGTCACACACCTTTTCTTAATTCTTTGGCAACAGTAAACCTTTGGATACATGGCTATTTTGGCTTTTGGACAACTTCACTCACATCTCCACAAGGGAGTCTGTTGCCTTTGTATGTATATGTTGCCTTCTATGTATATGTTGATAGAGTAAGAGCTTTTGCTCTACAGCTGCCACATACTCTCCCAAAATAACGTGTCATAATTGCAGTGTACCTTGTAACGCATGCAAACAGAGAAGCAAAGCTAAGATTTCACTGATGACCTTAATTTTGGCTTTTCCCAGCTTCTAAATGCTTGAGTTTGCAACCTTGATGTTTTTAACATAGTTTTTTTCTCTGCAATTATAAACAATACTTTGCATTTCTCTGATGTATTCTGCCTGAGAATTTGGTAGTGTTCTATAAACATTTTTGCGATTAGTCATCATAGCAGCCTTTTGAAGTAAGTAACTAGTACCATTATTTCAGCTTTTGAAATTAGTACATGCAGAGATCATGCTTTACTGAGAGTCACACAGGACGTCAGTAGTTCGGAAGTGACAGTCTCTGACTTCTGTCTCCTGACCTGTGTTTTGACCTTCATCCACACTTCTTTTTCAGACAAAAAAGTCCTTTTTAAGATCACAGAATTGCATTTGTGACTCTGTTTAAGGCCATCTCTTATCCACAGTAAGTCTGAATGGGACGCTCGTTAACCAGTAGCATCCCCCAGTCAGCGTGGGGTTCACTGCAAAGGGCCACATGAATACTTTATGAATAATAAAATGGAATGGAAAAGTTTGGATAATGAAGGTGAGGTGTTCTGTAAGAGCCATCTGAATTACTAATGACAGAGCAGCATTAATTTCTTGTTAGCTGAGTTTAAATTTGATCTCCTTGAAATAGTTTCTTATGTGTCCATCAGTAAAGGTCTTCTGTGCATCATGTTGCCTTTTGATAGAGCAGTCTCTGTCTGTTGGTAAGCTAATTACTTATGTTTTCATCCTGCCTGGTAAACAGATCTCCCCTTGTTCTTATCGCAGTTCATGCCTCACTTGTTTTCTGGTAGACTGCTTTGTTTCTTCTGTCAAGCTATAAAGGCCTCTTCTTCCAAAGCAAGAAACAATAAACACTAAAAACAAGTCCAGCCTGAAACTCTATGGTGCTTTGGCTCTGAACAGGCAAAATACTTCATGAATTCAGAGCAAACAAATCTTCACTCTTCCTGCGCTCACTGACCTTTTCACTCTGTTCATCTTCCTATGGCCTCACATCTTACTTTTACTGGTTTCCATTTCCTAAGAGGTATCTATAGTGTTGCCATCTCTAAATGCCTTCACAGAGCTCTTCCAGACCATCTTCCTTGTCTGTCTCCCAGAACAGATCTTTCTCATCTCCAGACCCAGCCAGCTTTCTTGGGTACCATCCCTGGGACACAGGACAGTGTTTGAAGCCACTCCGAGGAGCCAGTGATAGTAGCATCAGCAGCGAAAGGAGCTAGGCTGCCTGTCCTATGGTTTTGTCTAGTATGAATAATAGCAGCGTGTGTCACCTCAGCCCGCAGCCAGCAGTGGCCCTGCTCCACAGTTACAAATGACTTTATGAAAATCGGTCCTCCCTGACATCTCTTCTGAAACAGACCTTTCTTGACATCCCATCTCTTCCCTCCTCTTTGCCTCCTCCATCATACGAATTGGACTGGCAGACAGGCTGATAGTGTAAAGCAGCCTTTGCTGAAAGAAGGGGTAGATTGAGGTGTAAAACCCAGTGTCAAGATTGTATTTCTACCTGTGTGCTTTGGAGCTTCTGACTTTTCTCCACTTGGTGATGAATGGCAGGAGGAGGGAAAAGGAGTTGTGGGAAGCCCCCCTGCTTTCATTAGGGGGAGAATGCTTAGTGTGCAGCAAATTTCTCATGTTTCCAACTCATTCTGGGGCACGTTCACCAAGATTTTTAGAGTTATAGGCCCATAAGTCAAATGCCTTTCAAAATAGGTGCTATTATTCTCCCATTTTTCATCTGAGTAGGCCCCATATATCTTTGGCTCACTCTGCAGCACAAATTTTTTCCACATTCTGTTCTGCTTCCTTATGCCAATTAAACTCCAGCAGTGAGGTGATTTATGAATGTATTTTGTCAAAATAATCATGCCCAGAACCTGGCGATGGTACTCCAACAAAAGACATGTCACATACAGCATGCCAGGAGGTGGCATCAGAACTTATTCTGGTTGTACGCAGCAGCTCATACAGGGCAGCACTGCAACTACTTCACCACAGCAGATCCATCAGCATCTGTCAGGTTAGACACATGGCCCACACCCTGCCATTGCTCCTGTGTCCAGGTGCTTCACAGCATGCCTGTTCCCTTGCAGCCACACTAGGAAAAAAGGAAACATTCCCACCTCTGTTTTGAGAACTGAGATGCCACCTGTATAATTCACTTGCCCAGGGGACTCATTTTGAGGATTAAGGATGACAAGGAAGGGAAGGCATCCACCTGACAAATAAGGATAAAGAAAAGCAGAGGCATTCAATGCTTTTTTTTTGCCTCAATCTTTAATAACACTGATAGACCTTGGGCTGCCTGGTCCTCTGATTTGGAGGACCCTGAGTGCAGGAATAATGATATTAGAAAACATTGCTTTACTAAGAAGGTAGTCAGACACTGGAACAGGCTTCCTAGAGAGGCAAGAAATGCCTCAAGGCTTTCACTGTTCAAGAAGCATTTGGACAATGCCTTTAATAACATACTTTAACTTTTGATCAGCCCTGAAGTGATCAGGCAGTTGGACTAGATAATCATTGTAGGTACCTTCCAACTCCCCTCCCCTCCCCTCCCTTCCCATCCCCTTCTTTTTCATCGTGGGGGTGGTTGACCACTGGAACACGTTTCCAGAATAACTGTTGAGTCTCTACCCTTTGAGATACTTGAAATCCAAAGAAGCATGGCTCTGCACAACTTTTATGCTCTAGGCGACGGTGGTCTGAGCAGAAGGGCTGAACAAGACTGTCTCCAGTGGCCCTTTCCAAACTCAGTGGCTCTACCGTTCTGTGTCTCTGTGGGTGTTGCAGAGCTCTTGGGCTGAGGCTTATGACCCAGTGTATGCACTCATCTATCAATTTTTAGTAAAGTTGTTCGTGGGTTTTTCTGTACTGCTATGGCTGGTGGGGAAACATCGAACTTCACTGGCATGGTGTGCTTCTCTGAGCCACTTAATCAGTCGGTTAAATACTCTTTACCAAGCCTACACTAACCAAAGTGAGTTATTAGATTACCAAAGCCTTTCAGAAAAAAGAGTCTGATGCTTGTTGTATTGAGTATGGTGAGGGCCTTTCCCCTCAGCCTGGTCACCATCCACAGCCCATCTCAGGATCAGCCCTGTCCAATGCTCCCTCTGCAGAGTCATCACTGCTGGTTCCTGCAGCCTTGAGGAGGAGGAGGGCAAGCCCGTCAAACGCTTGCTGTATCCAGGGCCTATAGGGACAGAGGCTGCAGCTAAGGACAACTATGTGATTTTCACCAAGATGGGATGCTTGCCCACGTGATGCACCCTCAGTAGAGGTAGTGGCCAACCCAGCAGTGGTAAATGAGGGAGGTGGAAGAGCTGCAAGCTATCCAGGCCAGCTTAGCCCTTTGCAGGATATTTGGGCATTGTTTCCTTTTCCAGTTTTGGCATATATGAGGATTCTTGCCTACATTGCATTATGGACATCTCAGAAGGCACAGTAACACCTACCCATGCCCTTTCTTTGGGTGGGTGAACTTTTGTGGGAGACAGAAAGAGACTGTGCAAGTAATCCTAAATCACCTTTCTGGGCAGGGGCGCAGGCAGAATAGAGAACAAGGTAATGGGACCTGGTTCATGGGTCGGGGTTGCCATGAACAGAAGAGGTCAGCTGGGGAGTCATTCTTAGGGCAAATCTGATTTTTTTGAGAGGTTTCCCAGTTCATCTCCTGCTTTGCCTTCTGCAAGGCACTTAACACACCTGCAATTTCCCTGCTACCTCCTTACCTACCCTTATGGAGGTAAAAGATGGTAAGGTGGCTGAAGCACAACAATTAGAAGAAGCTTAGGCAGAGATGACAAGTCAATGTGTATGCACGTGTGTGGCAGGAACTTGCAGAGGATCCTGTTCCTCCTAGCACGGACCCTTATGGGGAAATCTTCCCATCACCATACAGCTAAGGGCATGCTGCATTTGATAATGAGTTTTCCAAGTAAAGGTAGTGGTGTGGAGGAAGGTTGCTAGCACTGATATTCTCTCCCATTGTAGAAGATAATGAAGTGCCCATAAAAAAGCAAGGGTTTGCTTGCTTCCTCAAATGGAGGATGGTGACCTCCAGCAAGGGCTGTTCAGCATGGCTAAACTGCTGCTTGTTGTTATGGCAATAGAGGGAAAAGTCAGCTATCTGCATAGAGTGGGAAAGTGGGGAGAGGAAGGGAAAAGTGCCTGAAGGAGGGAGGATCTCGTGGCAGGCAATGGAAGACAGGCAGCGCTGGATGCAAGTCGGCAACCTCAATGCCAATGTCATGTGGAAAAAAGACAAAACTCTCTTGTCCTGTATGGAGTTCACAGCAGGGCTCTTAAGGAGGTGAAAGTCCTGCACATCACCATCCAGAGCATCCTTGTAGTAGTGCTGCAGGGGCAGGTGGGGAGCTATGGTCATCCCATGGCTGGTGAATATGCCTTAGACACTTGCATAGGGACAGCCCTCAGTAATAACCAAAAAGGACAATGCAGTCACTTACTTACACACCTATAATCTCTCCTCAGCATTAACGCACGTAGGATGTTGGCCTTCAGTTGGAAATGTTCCCAAGAAGAGCCTGACTACAGTTGCAGCAGTAAAAGCTGATAATTAACAACGTTTCGTGTCCTTCACCCAATCTAATCCTGGGAAAGAGAAACTGATATAATAAAGAAATGGCTAGAAAAGCACAACTGCAAATACATTAAGGATTTTATGTGAGGAGGAATAAGTAACTTTTATTAACATGTACAAAAAGTTCATTAAAATGAGACAGCAGAAAAGAACAGGCCAATGTTTCAGGTTTTTCTAACTCTGTTGTTCCCCATTCAACTAAAATTTGTAGTAGACACTAAAAGAAGTTCTCTTTTTCTTTCAATGAGTATGCACTCCAATATTTTTCCTTTCTGAGGTACTTCATGAACACCTGTATTAAATTCCACACTTATTTTAGCTTTTGGCAGTAGTTAAAAACATTAAAGTTACCTGTATGGTCACATTCACTGATTTGTTAGGCATATGTGGCTGGTAGGGAACTTCTGGTAGTTAACAGAACGGATTTTTTAGTTCTCTCTTCTAGAGAAGAAACCTACGTCATCTAGACAAACAGCACAGTTTTTGCTAGGGAGGCAAACAGTGAGATGTAAAAAACAGCTCGAGACTTTGCCTCTTTCTGTTTTCTGTGAAGTGTACTTAGAGTTAATGAACTCGTCTTTTACCAGAGTCTTGAATGACAGAATAAATCCATCCCTGGTTTGCTTGACAGTGGCCAGTACTTTGCCATGCACAAGCAAAGTCAAGGAGGGTGGCTTAGTACCCTGTCACCAGGCGTAGCAGGAGGCGCATGTTTGTGCTGCAACTCAAGTGTTCTTAGTCATGGGGTAACAAAACCCAGTTTAGGGCTGGAGCTGGGCAAAAGTTTTCATTTGGGAGTGGTACCATGACCCTCATGACTCAGACAGAGTTAAATAACTCCTAGGAGTGGACTTGGCCAAGCTGGCAGGGACATACAGCAAAGATTGGAATGCGTCCAAGCCCACCTGGCCATCACAGCTCTCCCTTTGCCTTCCGTGAGTGGTGGTCTGGGAGCCTTGATGCCATTCGATTCTCCCTAACGTGGTAATATGTCGCTTTTTTAATTGACTCCCCAAGGCACTTTCAGGCCAGCATGCCAGCCGGGAAGAGGCAGATACAAGCATGTTTCAGCCAGACTTTGGTCTCATCCGTAAATGCAGCGCCAAGGGCAATGTGGGGTATGCACACGGGCCACCTCTGCCGGGGGTTTAGATAGCAGGACTGAAAATGTGCCCTGAAATACTGGCTGTGTTTCTTGACTTCCGAAAAAGGCCATGATCATCACTCAGACGTAAGAGCCTGAGGAGCACTTTGACAGGGCCAGGGTATCCAAAAATGGCAGCCTCTAGTCAAGCTTCTCGGCTTGTGCTTAGGCATCTGAAAAAGGGTCTTTTTAAAAAAAAATGTAGACTATCTAACGATGTTTTCACAAATCAGGCATCAGAATGAAAAATAAGTGTTGAAATGACACCATGGTTTGCAAACCTCTCTTACAGGCTGAGGTGAAAAAATAAATTGAGGTTAACAAGAGAAGTCAGGAAAGTGGAGAAGCAGGAAATTAAACCTCTGCACTTATTCGGAAAAGAAATTAATAGCATTTTGTTTTGTAGCAAACATTTTCCACAGTGGTTCCTAGCAAATATCAGCCTCAGATATATTGCTTTATCAGAAAGCTGGCAAGTGACAACACAAAGAGCACAGAGGGGAATGCAGAGACAGAAAAATAAGCAAAAAGTATTCTGGTTTGTATCTTAAGTATGCACAAGGTACTACCCCAGTATCTAATTATAGGCTGTGCAGGAAGGAACAGCTATAGTTAAGGTTTCTTGACATTCTTATCTGTGTGTCTTCTGTTGCTTTCAACATCAACAGATTGTTCAGGCTGCTGTTTTCCGTGGTGGGTATCTGCCTCTGGCTAAATATGCTCCAGACAAAATCAGCCCAACAATTTCAGCTGTTTTGCAGGAAACGAGTAGGGGAGACAATCCTGGAACTGAATTTTACCCAGCCTAAAGAAACATTTCCAGCTTTCTGTTGCAATCCGCATTTAGAGATATAGCCCTGTAAAGCTTTATATTGTTGCTGACACCCACAGTTATCGAAACGGTCCTGCTTTGGACCACGGTTTAATACCGAAAGAGAGCTCTCAGCATAACCAAGATCCACACACACGATCCCTGCTAGTGCCGAGGTGAGACCTGTATTAGTGCCTGTCAGGAAGCCAAGGACGGAGCCATAGGCTCCCGCCCCTTCGTCCGGCTTCCTGCCGTCTCAAGTTTGGACCCAGTCGCTGGGCTCAGCTCTCACACTGGCACCACCCGGGATCTCCGTCCTCCTCCCGCTCTGACCACACTGTGATCCTGCACTTGCTGACCAAAAGGGCTTTCACTGCTGTCCTCCTTACCGGCTCTCGCATGGGGGCCAGGCTGACGTGAAGCACGCCGAAGTGTAGCGGTGGTGTCAGTCTGATAGTTCATTGATTTTGGGAGGCTTCTTGACAATAACCTGGTTAACCTGAGAGAGTGCTTTTAGTGCAGTATCTGCAGAGGGCACTGAAAAGAAAAGAAAAAGTTATTTTCATAGTTACAAGTGAGGAAATTCCAATTATTTTTATACTCCTTAAGTAAATATGTCTACGGGATGAAAACTGTCTTTGGAGAGACAGCATAAACAGTAAAGGAGCTGCTTTCTTCTCTGGATGGAGACTAAGAGCCAGAGTAACTGTGCTGGTAGCTAACTATGCAAAATATCAGTGCCACAAAAGGGTAAATCACTGACAAGGGAAAAGTGACAGAGAACACTCAGAGACATAAGCAAAACCAGCTCAGCCCTGCACTGGGAGGCAAAGTGAGGCAAACGCCTATGAGAAAAGTCTTAACCCTTTTTTAGGCTCAGGCATTACAGAAGGAAGCTGGATGTTATTGTCCTTGGCTGACACGAAAACACCACAAGTAAACAAATAGTGTGAAAACTTTATTGTTTCCGATATTATGCAGGGTTACATAATTACAGAACAATATGTTTTCCTCTGCTTTAGAGGGTTTATATGTAAAATAACCACAGCTATAAAGGGGAGTGCGATGGGAACTAACAATACTGTTGTGTGGAGTGTTTTGCATGGCAGAAAAGAAGGTAGTGAAAAAGGAGAGGGAAATAATTGGAATTTTTAAAGCATTTTTTTCCTGATGAAATTTAGGGTAAGGTCCACTTTATCTTCAATAGAAAACAGCCTGATGGAGCCAGTTTTTGCCTTACGATAACCAGAGCCTTGCAAAAAGTGATTGAGCCAGATCTTGCCTCCAGACAATTCCCAGCCTCCCCCTCTCCGCAGGGCTCTCATGTGACATTGAAAAAGCCCTTCAACAGGCACCTCTCAGTCTCCCCCCTGGGTTTAGATCCGCTTGCCCTTTGGAAATGACTGGAGGAGATGCCAAGAGATGCTTTGCCCATGGTTGTGTGTAACTGAGCTCAAAGGGATCACTCCTGAGCAGGTGTTCAATCCTGACCAGCCAGCATCTGGCCAATGTTTTACTCATGCAAAACCAGCTGTGGTGACATGGCAATCGGCAGCTTCTGACCAAAGCACCTGAGACTTCAGCCAGCACCACCTGCGACCCACCAAGTCCTGCAAGGTGAAAGGGTGTCATCGTCCTGGCTTGCTCATGGAGAACTGAGGCACAGGCAACTTCTGATCAAAAAGATCGGTTTGTTCAGGTGCTGTGTTTTCATCTAGGAGGATGCAGCCTTCAGGTTTCAGTTTGTTTTGGAGTGGGTTTATTTTCATGACTATGGAGCTTAAGGCTGCATTGTGGAGGTTCAAAGCACAGCTATCCCTGTCTGGCATATACAGAAAAAAGGCTTTTTTTTTTTTTTTTGCCCAGTTTCACCACAAATACAGACTTCTGACAGGATACCATTTCAGCTGATCTCCCTTGTCATCCAGGAGGATTCAATAATCCCTTTTTAACTTTGGTCCCTGTTTTCCTGGAGGACTTATTTTTCTGGCCAGGGCTGAATTATCCTAATACATATATTAAAAGCAATTTTGGATCACCCATCCCCCAGTACTGGTCACAGAGAGACTCTTCCACGTGTCATGGCTTCATCTGGGGGTACCCAGAGTGAAGCCTGCTTTTGCATCTATTTTCAGGTGTAATACTCCTCTCTTTCTAGTTTTGCAGTGGTGGGGTTCTGCTGACAATACAAGTTTGTTCCATATTCCCAGCATGAGCGGGGAGCCCCAGCCAGATCTGAAAGCCCCAGCCCACCTAACAGTGATGTGACACAGGGTGAGTTTTCTGGATTTCTCCTGGTGTCCCAGGAGGCAGGAACAAGCCCCTTCAATAACCTCTCTGCAGATGCCCTGGCTGGCATGCCCAGGGCTGACACACCTCACGGTTCTGCCCCGCTGCAGGACCCCCACTGCCAGAGGTGTGGCTGAGTGGCTTTTTCTAATCAGCGCTTCTTACCAAGCTGCATACCGCGATCCCGCCTTTCCCAGGACCCACCGCCTGTCTCTAGCCAACAAACTGGTTTGCCAGCTCCCTATTGCCTCATTACATCCAAGCAGATTGTCCCAAAACATCTTTGTTTCTCTCCACTGCTTGCCCTGCCTCTCAAGGATAATAACACAGTCTATCTAATAATGGCTACATCAAAAACTTGCTGAAATTACTGTATATGGGTACTGGGCCAAATGCAGCCCTGGCAAACTTGTACTGAAATTAATGCAGTTGTGCTGAAGGTGCATTTGCTCTTTTTCCTTCGTTGCTGTGCCAGTATTCATTGTATCATAAGCTTTGGTACATGAAAGGTGAAATAAACGGGTATCAGGAAAAAAACAAAGTGGTTTCGTCATCTGAGGAACAAGGTATTGTTTGGGAGTGGAAAGACCTATGTACACCTAAACATTTTACTTCAATGCATAATCCAGTTTGACCTCCAATTGACCTTCATTTTTTGGGAGAAAAAAGCCCCACAAAAGTTTAATACAAGAAAAATAGCTGATGAACCCTTGTTCCATCACTTTGCACTGAGGTCCTTTGTGTTGTTTGCCTTTTATTAATTCGAACAGATACTCCATCTATGTCATAACCAGACCACAGAGAAATCACCAGTTAATGATGTTACCACTACTATCATAGCTCTTTCATAGTCTTTTTTCATTTATCGCTCTTAAGATGTTTGGATAGAAAGTCTGTGCAAGTACATGAGAGAGAACAGTGAAGTTAAAAAGCCATCCCTGCTTTGGAGACTACCCACAACTTCATGCTCCCCTTGGCTGATGTGTTGGCAGCTGCAGCCCAGCAGTAGATCTGTTTTCAGTCAGTGTTTGGTTATTCAACTTTGAAATACTTTATTTCTAAAAACTGGGGGTTTTCTACTCCTTTAAGAAGCCTTGTAAGTCTGTGGGCAAGTGCTACCTCCTGTGTCATGAATTCTCACTTGATTAGCCATTTTGCTTAAGCTGGGTGAGAAGTAATTTGGACTGCAAAATGCCTGAAGGATCTAAAACTGTTTGGGACCTGCAGTAATTTTTATGCAGTAGGGTGAGTGATTACAGGGCTGTGACAAAGGAATTAACCTCATCCATGTCCAAATTCTGGGGTACTGATTCTTTTGCTTTTGAAACATGCCCAAAGAGATCAGGCCTCAATGTCGTTTCCACAATGGGATTTTCCCCACGCAAAAACCAATTGCTGCCCAGCATCACTGATGGGCATTGAGCCCAGCTGTGCCTGTGCTGTATCACCTGGGCAATTAATTAGCTGACTCACACTGGTGGATGTCGTGGATGCCTTTAAAAGTCCGGGAGAGACCTCCTACCCCTGCTTGGTTAGAGGTTATGTTGTTTTAGCAAAAGTGTTGAAGGCACCTACAATCTTGTGAGAAGATATGAGGCTCTTGGAGGAGGGTTGATATGGTGCTTGGAGAGCTGGATGTGTGGGAAAAACTGAGCAAATGCTGACTGGGGGACTTTGACCTAAAGGAATTTTCCAGGGAAGCTGCCTTGCTGACTGTCCTTCTGGAGATGGGAGAGCTGAAGAGAACATAAAGCATGGACGTGCTGGGAGGTAAACAAGGTTGAAAACTTACACTGTGCCATATAATGGTAGTAAATGCTGTACATAGACTGGTAGCCAAAAGCTTGTGAAGGTAGCTCATTACTTTTTTTCCTAAACATCAAAAGATCCTATATTTACTATGGGACAAGAATTTTGGTGTGTTATCGTGGAACGACTGAAACTTGTTAAGTTCACAGCACGCTTGTCTCTCAAAAACTTATTTGAATGCATGTAACTAAGGACAGGTTGCAACTGTCAAGTCCTAAGCAAGGTCTGTTTCATTTGTGTTAGTGTCTGCTTTCATGGCATTCCTGAAGAAGACTAGAAGAGGAATAGAAGTAGCTGGCTGGGGGAGGGGAAAGCTGAAAGCAGCATAGACTTTAAATAACTCTAGAAGTTTTATTGTCCTTATACTGAATTTTGCATTACATGGTCACGTTATCACAATGGGGTTGCTCCCTTTGACAAAGCTACCTGGTTTTGGGGTGTAAGGACCCCTCTTTTTGCAAGTCCTTGTCTTGACACGTGATGTCTCAGGTCTGGGAGCCCCACTTGTGGCTCTGGAAGCCTGAAGGTCCCAGGACAGGGCCCACTCAAAGGCTATTGTGTGCTAACACCTAGTTCAGGCTTTTTAGGTGGCTTAATTTAGTCTACAGCCTGTCCAGGACTCCAGTGACTGATGCCTGGTCATAAGTGTTTCTGCAGGGCTGTCCTGCCTACCCCGTTCTGGGGAGGGGTGTGGGGGGGGTGAAGCTTAGGATGCAGCACACGCTCTTTCTGGAAGCCTCAGGAGCCCATAACTAAACGCGAAGGTGGATTTCCTGGGCACCACTAGATGGAGCCTCCCGATCAGCTGTTGCCGGGAAAGCAGCAGTGCTCCCGCAGGACGGCAACCCGCGGGAACGGCGCGGGCGGGCGCGGAACGGCCCCGGCTGGGGACTGGGGGCTGGCGGTACCACCCCAGGGATGGGATGGGAAGGGAAGGGAAGCCTCTGCAAGCACACCGACAGCAAGTCCGCGAGGGAAAGCTGGCTTTGGTTTTAAAAACGCTGAGTTATGGAAGGCTTAACCTCTGCGTCGTGTGAGTTCCCCCCTCCCCTTTAGTAAGAAAAGATGCTTAGGGGGAAGAGAGAACTTTTGACTCTGTGTAAGCTGCGGTTACTTTTCTTCAATAAGTCTGTGCAATTAGATTGCTCACAAGTGCTGAAGGGATCCCTGAATCCTGTGGCCTCTGAGTGATCTGAAGGACTTGTGTTATTCTGTTCGTAAGCTGAGCTGGAAGCCATTATACAGCAGGATGGCTACGACTTGGTCACCATCACAGAAATGTGGTGGGACAACTCGCATGACTGGCATGCTGTCATAGATGGCTACAGACTCTTTAGGAAAGACAGGCCAAGAAGGAGAGGTGGGGGAGTTGCTCTATATGTGAGGGAGCAAGTAGAATGCATTGAGCTTGGCCTGGGGGCAAATGAGGAACAAGTTGAAAGCTTGTGGGTTAGAATTAAGGGACAGGCTCAAAAGGGTGACATTACGGTGGGTG
>Ga0065711_1027475_pt1 | contig 49025 bp, 28 predicted proteins | sample Hoacrofraction12_FD_59098 | JGI IMG/M metagenome (GOLD analysis project Ga0065711, IMG submission 59098) | Hoatzin crop microbial communities from Cojedes, Venezuela - Epithelial fraction 12 v2 (version 2) | ecosystem: Host-associated > Birds > Digestive system > Esophagus > Crop | place... | reverse complement strand
GGAAGGGCCGCGGGGGTTCGGGGCACCCGGCACGCCGGGCCTGGCCTCGCCCGCGTCTGTGCAGTACCTCATCCGGCTCTCGGCTAGCGACCTGCCTAAAAGCTGTATGTAAACACAAGAAACCTTGAAGTCCGTGTTGTCGCTTTTTACCCAACTCTGAAACAAAAAAAAGCGCTAGCTTTTCAATCCTAATTCTTGTCTTTGTTAGTTTATATTATTGGTTATTGAACGTAAGTGCAGTTTGGGGAAAACACTCATGTTAATATTTTACTGCCTTGAAGTTCATGTTTCATTGCCTGTTGCAGTAAACCCCACTGCCATATCTGTGCGTGGCTTTGCCCTGTGTCTTTCTGTGTTTGTTCATCCCGGGTTTGTTTAGATAATAAAACTATATGCATAAAGACTGTAAATATTGAAGCTAAGCTTATGGGAGATCCGATTTTCTCAACAAATAGTTACTAGACAGCTGCAAATAATTGTGTTGTTCAGAGCTGAGTTTCTGAAATTAAATAGCCTAGTTGCCTGGCCTGGCGAGGGGAGAGGAATTTGGAATACTTTTCAGGGCGTAGAGGAGTAGTATGCTTAAAAGTTCTAGCTGGGTGCTTGATCTTGTGGAGTGGGGAGGTGAAATCAACTGTGAAGTGTGATCCCGTGCCTACCAAGGGAGATGCACTAGAAGCCAGGATCTTCTTGTGGCGGTTTTCCAACAAGCTAATGCCGTTACGGGGTTGTGGTGAATCTGGGTACCAGATACCAAGAACCAGGGTAAACTTAACCTTGGTCCTGTGTGAGTATTACTATAATGACCTAAGCTAGTTAATGTGGATACACTGTTGCTGTCACTTTTGTGTCTGCAGGGTAGGCATAGTCGTTCGGCATACAGTAGGTTGTATCTTCTGTACAAATGGTAAAGGTGTTGAAACCGTCTTTTGTTGTTGGAGGGGAGTATGTTTTTCCCCGTGATGCCAAGGAAGCCTTTTTTCCCCGTGGGCAGATTAGCAAGTCAACTGCATTCTCTGTATGTGAGTCAGGCAGGGTGAAACTCGGCTTGGAAAAGAACTGAATTGTTATGGAAAACTGCAAGCACAGAAAGAGTAAGAAAAGGATGTGGAAAATGCACATACCTAACAAAGAATTGGCTGCTCGATGAGGGGACTGTTAACTGCAAAGGCAGCCGGGGTACTGAACTGGCTCCCTATGTAGGTGCCAGTTGGGCTAACAAAAGCTTCCACTATCTGCAGTCAGAACGTTTGAGCTGAAACTACTTGAAGTCAGCATAAAAGCAAGACTTGGTCTCTGAAATTAGCCATTAAGCTTGGCTATGTCTCAAAAAATACAGTAGAACAAACCTTTGTCTCTGCTCTGCCATGCTGAGTCCTGTCTGTGGTTCACACATCCTTCAATCCACTTTGTTATGGCTCTTACTCTAATGTGTCACCCTAACACTTTATGGGCTTTTTGGTGAGCATTTTTTATTTCAGCGCAACCTGTGAACATCAATTGCAAAGCATTGCTTTTATATCTGATCACAGAACATTAATAAGAACAAAGTGGTATTATTTGCTTTTCCAGTTTTCTACAATAATTTAAGTCTTTGGAATGGGATACAAATAGTATGACAGCAACTTGATACTATCAACTACTTACTGATGGAGATGTGCTTAACATAGCACTGAACACGGCGCTTTATTACTCTGAGAACTGCTGTCAGCTTAGAATAAAAGGTCTGCTTCCAAGCATCTCTGGGATCTTTCTCAGCTAAGCTATAAGCCTTAGCTAGTTACACATTTACATTGTCTGGTATCTATGTAAGCTATGTTCTTCAAGCTGGTTTCATGGCTTCTATTATTCACAGCCTGGGTTAGGGATCTGGGATTTCTGTATTATACAAGTAAACTTCGCAGTCTTTAACAGTGTTGCTGATATAATCATGTGGCTTGAAGATCTGAGAGTAGGATTTGTGTAATTCTGCCTTGTTGTAATTACACCACATACAGGCCAAAATGACTGTTTGGCATTTGAATTAATTTTCTTTAAGACTGTTGTTTTGTTGGTATAATTTAGGCATAAGTCTTCATGCAGTCTGCTGCAAAGATTAGTTCATGTCGTTGTACTGGCAAAAAGTTTTCTTACACCTCTGTTTCCCAGTGAAGCCTGCCTGTGCCTGGAGCTTGTCAAATACTTAAGTGGAGCTAGGGTAACTTAATTCAAAACTCTTAAAGAGCATCAATATATGCTGTATTGTATTTCTGTACACCTCTTTAGGAGGTCACACAGTCTAGACAGGACGCTAATGCTGTACATCAGACTTTTGCGGTAATAACTTGAAAGGAACAGCTATCCAAAGTTGTGCTACTTCTGAGAATCTATACTGGAAAACACATATTTGTGTATTTACATATTTCTTGAGTGAAAATTATTTTCTTAAAATGTAAGGTGTAAGCATTATTAATTCTGGAACTGTATCAAAACTCTATTGAATAACAAAGGGGCCATCCTTCAGCACTGTTCATAGAATCATAGAATTGTTCAGGTTGGAAGCGGCCTTGAAAGGTCACCTAGTTCCAACCCCCTGCTATGGGCAGGGACACCTTCCACTAGACCAGGTTGCTCAGAGCCCCATCCAACCTGACCTTGACACTGCCAGGGAGGGGGCAGCCACAGCTTCTCTGGGCAACCTGTGCCAGTGCCTAACTACCCTCATAGTAAAGAATTTCGTCCTTATATCTAGTCTAAATCTACCCTCTTTTAATTTAAAAATGTTATCCCTGTCCTGTTACTAAGGGCCCACGTAAAAAGTCTGTCCACCATCTTTCTTACAAGCCGCCTTTAAGTACTGAAAGGCTGCAGTCGGGTCTCCCCACAGCCGTCTCTACTCCAGGCCAATCACCCCAACTCACTCATCCTTATTCATGTTCAAGGCTGTTCATGGCTTGTTGTACACAAACCTGCTTGCTCAAGAATACCCTCCTTTATACTCCAGAGGGGGGGTGGGAGGGAGTGTGGCTAATATAATCCACAAATACTGATAGAAACTGAGATAAGGTTAAAAATAATTCTCCTACAAACAATCAAGTTCCACATCCATACAGTTTAGCTTGGTGGATGTCTGACCTTTCTGGAACAGTGTGAGTTCATGGACAGTATCTGCTTATACAGTTAAACTTGTTAGCGTAAGAGGACTGTGTTGGATCTGGAGGGGTTCTGAACTGAGCTGTCAGAAGGCTGTCGTACAAGGCAGAGCTGTCAGGAATGTCTGGCTTGCCTGTATGATTTGTAAGTTCCTGTGATGTTCGAAGAGGCAGAGCAAAACTAGAAGTGATAGCTGTCTTGTGTATGAAGTAACCGTAGCTGTCAGCTCTACTGCCTAGCACTTTGCATGGAAACTGCAGAGATTGTCTGACCATCTTGCCCATGAATTGGAAGGAGGTACGAGAGCACTGGCCCTGTTGCACCTTCATGCACAACGTTAGTCTGTTCAAGTTTCAGTTCAGGTACGGTGTAACACACATCTTCCTTTCCCTAGAGATCACTTGTGTATAGCTTTTGGCATGACATTGCGAGTTTCAGTTCTAGCTCGTCTGAGGGCAGCATGCTCTTTCTTATTGCATACCTGATTTTCAGACCATCTAAACTGAAGAAACTTCTACTGCAGTTACATGAGCCTGCTGCAAAGTTTTAGGAGTCCCAGCACATGGATGATCTGGCACTGCCATGTGAAAGGAGAATGGTGCCCTGGGGTACTTGAGGTAGTTCTTACTGTAAAACTGTTCAGATGGTAGGAGCACCTGACAGCCATCTTAACAAGATATTTTAATATCACTGGTGATGTGGAAAAGCATTTTGGTTGCTCATACAATCCGTGAATAGCGGTATAGGTTGTCTTTTGGATAATAAAATAAAGGTAATAAAAATTGTAAAGTGTTTGCAAACCAGTCTTAATTTTTCTGTTGATGAGCCCCTCTGTAATTCTTCAGAGTAAATCATGATGTCTAGTTTATTATTGAAAAGGACAAAAAGTCTGTACTTCAGTAACTTCTTAATTTTTTTCTTTTTTTTTTTTTTAATTTTAGAGAGCAGTGGAACCAGCAGTTCAAAAGGAAGAAGTTTTGCTGGCCAGAAAGTTCCAAATACAAATAATGACTCTGAAGAGTTATACAAGGTGGATGAATTTGCAGCAAAAGCCCTCACAGGAAAGCTGACTACAGTTTTTCTTCCCATTGTCTATGTAATTGTCTTTATCATTGGTTTGCCCAGCAATGCTGTGGCCCTCTGGGTATTTTTTTTCCGAACAAAGAAGAAACATCCAGCTGTGATTTATATGGTTAACTTGGCACTGGCAGACCTTCTTTTTGTTGTCTGGTTTCCGCTGAAGATTGCATACCATGTAAACGGCAATAATTGGCTATTCGGTGAAGGTCTCTGCAAAGTACTTGTTGGATTTTTCTATGGAAATATGTACTGTTCCATTCTCTTTACAACATGTCTCAGTGTGCAGCGGTATTGGGTTGTAGTGAACCCCGTAGTGCATTCAAGAAAGAAATCTGAAACTGCCTTGGGCATCTCCCTTGCTATCTGGATACTGATTCTGTTGGGCACCATTCCATTGTATCTTGTTAATCAGACGGCATATATTTCAAATCTTAACATTACTACCTGTCATGATGTGTTGCCTGAAAATGTCTTGGCTCATTATATGTTCAGTTATTTCCTCTCACTTGCAGTTGGACTCTTCTTAATCCCAGCTCTTCTCACTGCTGTCGCTTACATACTAATGATTAAGACTCTGAATGCTTCCATCTTAGTTGTAAGTACTGAGAAGAAACGAAAAAGAGCGATCAAGCTCATTATTGCTGTCCTGTCCATGTATCTGATCTGTTTTACACCTAGCAATGTGCTGCTAGTTGTGCACTATTTGCTCCTCAAAACCCAGAACGAGAGCCATCTGTATGTGTCATACATAACTGCACTGTGTCTTTCTACTTTGAACAGTTGTATTGACCCATTCATCTATTACTATGTTTCAAAAGACTTCAGAGACAACCTTAAAAATGCTCTTCTTTGCCGAAGTGTGCGAACTACACAGAGGATGCAAGTGTCTCTCTCGTCAAGCAGATACCCCAAGAAATCAAATTCTTATTCTTCAAAATCAAATGGGTCCACTAAATCAACCTACTGAGTTTGATCCTAGAGAAGTTAACTTTTATTCCTACTCCTGAAAGGATGTAAGTGACAGGACAGTTATTTTGTAGGAGAGACTATAAAGAGATGTCTCTGCTTTTTTATTACATTGAAGCCTGGATTTTGGAACTGCAAGCTGCTTACCATGGGTAGAAATCGTAAGCAGATAAATCTTCCCACTAGACTGGGAAAAAAATCATGACATTTCAGATGCTCTGCAAAAATGCTGTTGACCCAGAAGTGAGTTGTGACTGAAGACGTTTTTGTTAATATCAAAGTTGTTAAAAAGCAAAATGTCACTGAAATGTTCCGTAGTGTTGCTGGTATACTTAGTTAACAGAGAAATCTGTTTCGTTTGTCTTTAACTGTAATGTATTAAATAGCTGAACAGATTGTGTATGTAGGACCTTGCTCTGTGTACTTACACTGAACATGATTTGAAACCATAGAGAGAAGGAAAGGGGAATCCATTTTACCATCTTTGTGTAGACTGCATATTATCTTTAGTATAATGTAATATTGAATTGTTTTCGAAGTTATCATGCTGTAAATGCTAACATGACTGAAGCCTGTAAGCTTATCCTTGAGTTGACAAGCTGAACTTGTTATCAGCTAGCACTGTGATAAAATGTTAGTTGAGATTATACACCGTTACTTAGTGCTTGCCAGTACATGATCTTAATGGGGATATTTAACAAAGCTTTGATGAATAGCTATTTGATTTTTATGTAATGTGCCTTGTATTTTTTAAGATATCAAAATAAGATTTTTTGTTTTTAATATAACACATTTGAGTTGGGTGCTTTCTTTTATGCTTTTACATGCTCTTCAAATTGCTGAGTAGTTCAATTTGCCTGGTTTCAGGTAACAAAGGTATTATTCCTAACAGTGAATTAAAAGTCTGACAACTGTAGCTGTGATGTCTAAATGGATTAAGTAAAATTTACCTAATGACGCCTTTCATTAGAGTGAATCTGTTTCCTTATCTTATTAGCAGATAACTAAAACCAAATGATTCAGAACTGTGGGGGAATAATGAGATATAAACAAACACATTAGTAAGACAGCAAACTTCAGCCCCAGCAGATTTCTGAAATACATTAAGTCCTCTTCCCTTACCCAGAATATTTGTGACCACTAAGGAATATGGAATCACATTTACTCTTAATCTGAAAAGCTGATCGGTATATGTTTGGTGGTAGGATTTAAATGCACTTTTTTCAAACCTTGCAGTGCTGATATGTTTCACCAAATTGTACATTGAACTCGCATCCAAGTGACCTATCTGAGACTTAGGCATAGCTGGGTACCTACAAACACAAGCAAGTGGAAAAGCCCTTGGTCCAAAAAGTACTCTGAGACAGCTGGTATGTAGATAAGAAATATTCACCATTTCAAATACAGAGAGTAAGGAAGGGGGTAGATTGAACTGCAGCAAGAATTTGAGCAGTCTTGTACAGATTAAAGGCCGTAAGTGTTTGTATAATTTTGTGTGTGTGTGTGCTGGTCTGTTCCTTTGCTTGTCTCTTTCTTTGGTTTCCGCATTCTCCCCCTACTTGAGTAACAAGGGTTTTTTTCCCCATACATAATAAAGACTAAGAGGTTTGTTTAATATGTTTGGTCTCTAATCTGAAGGATTAATTAAGCTCTAGGTCTCCTTTTGACTGCTGCAGTCTTGTCTACTAACTCTTAGCAGGTGCTTAGTGTGAAGGTAGGACGTCTTGGGGTGGTATTTCAGAGGTCCGGGCTAAAATAGCAGCTCATATTAACGAATGTTTCATTGAGGAGCAGAGAGTTTACAGCTCTTTAGATGACATGGAACACAAATGCTTCTCAGGCATAAACAGTTTGCTCTTCCTGTTTCCTGACAAAAATGCAGGGAAATAAATGCTTATTTACTACTGAACTGAAGATGTAATGCAGCATCATGACTGGAAAAAAACTGTATGTAAGATGCCATAGTTCACTGGAAGGATTTGGGAAGAAGAGGGTTGCACCATCTTTACAAACTGGTATCTGAACTCTTCCCTTAGCCTGTGTGTGACCACCAGAATATGAGAATGTCCTTTATCTTGCTGAACAGCCCAGTGTGCTTTCTGCTCTGTGTACGGTAGTGAATAACACGAAGGAAGGGCATCCAGTTCATGTGATTACAGCACTACCAGTGTTCTGCCAGGAGTCCAAGGGTTACAGGCTGTATGTTGTAAAGATGATGAATTGTCTGTGTTTGTCGATATAATACCACAAAGATACAGCTTGTGATTCATGGATGACTGTTAAATTGCTGAAAAATAATATGCTTAATATAGTCAGTCTTTTGGGGGACAAGATTTGTTTGTGGTTGTTACTTAATCAGAAGTACACCAAATAATGCTTGTATTTATACTCTCATTTATTCGTTGTTCTTCCTTTCCCATCTTTGATGGCATCAGAGTTGGGGAGTATCAAGCAATGTCGGACCACTCCACTGCAGCTCATGTGAAGGGGAGTGCTGATCCTCTTGAACTCTTCTCGCGTGTAGGCTTCTTCATCCCTGGCTTGCCAAAGCAGGGTGCAAGGAAGAATCTTTCATCTCTTGCCTGCAGCAGCAGCAGAGGTCTGCCAATGACACAGGTCAGAGTTAGATGTTACTGCAGTGTTGTTGAAAGCTTTCTGAGGAAAAGTTTTAATTAATAAAATTATCCGTTTTAAAAGGAGTTTGTACTATGTGTGACAAACTTTGGAGAACACTGTGCAAGGAGCCCCACAGTCATCTAAGTGACACTTATTCCGTCAAACTATGCTCACTGAGAGCTGAGAATATCTTTTAAGTCTAGTTTCTTTTTGTGATTAAAAATCTCTAATACCCTTTTTGCTTTTCCTTTGCTTTTTTAATGGTACTATCTGGATTCCTATCTTTAGGGGGAAGGTAGGGAGAGGCATCTTCTTCTGCCTCTAACTGTTGTTTGGTTAGGAGGGGAGGAAGAGAACTGGTACTCTGAATTTAATCAGGCATCCAATTGCTTTTACAATCCGTATCTTCTAGATACACAACACTGCAAGCGTATCTGTCTTTGCCGCAATCCAAGTGCAATGAAGACGACACCAATCTGCAGATAAAGAGGAGGAACTTTTATAAGAATTCTTTTGCTTTCTTGTTTTATTTGTCCTTGAAACAAGTACAAATTGTGGGAAATTTTTCCTATCTGTAGCTGCATTGCAAATCTTCATCTTGTATTTAGTATGAATTATTTTGCTCCAATTAACAGAGCAGGTAGACTGGAGCAGTTGTTCAATCAATTTGAATTAATTGCTTGAATTGACAGTTGTGTGCCTGTGCGGCCAGGTAGTGAAGGGGCAAGAACATGTAGTCCAGCAGGGTGGAGCTGGCTGCTTAACCTTTTTGGGGACTGTACCCTCAGGCAGGATTGACTGGTATAAAGGTGGTCGTCTTCAGCTAACAATAAATATATTCCTGAACAGTGCCAACTTGCAATTCAAACATCAAGAGATACAAAAAAAAAAAATATGGCTGACTTTAGGTTTAGATGCTACAAAAATAATCAGTGCAACATCCATGAAAACATCGGGAGTTGGAAATCAGTGTAATTTCTGTGCACAGCGTCGTGGTTTCACAAACAGCTCAAGCATGGGCTGCAGCTAAGAGATGCAGACTAGTCTTTCCCCTGCCCCAACTGCTTGGTCACACTGTTCCCTCATACTGTGACGACCATGTGTGACCTTGGAGTGGATTGGATCAGTCCCAGGTTGAAGTTAAACCAGGAGGAAAAAGGAAAGTTCACTTTTGACTTGGAGCAGCGTTTGCCTGGTTTGCTAGATGGGCTCTTGGCTCAACACAAGGGAGAGGGTCAAACTGCGTCTTTCACCAGAAACGAGGCAAGTGGAAGCACAGGAGCTCCGAAGCCTCTGCCCTAACCTAAGCAGCAGGGAGCAAGCCTCTACCCATGACTATGAATGGCTTTGCTGGCTCAGACCGAGGGTCCATCCAGTTCAGCCAGGGAAAACTGCTCACCTGTATCTTTGGAGGTCAACAAGTCAGCAGGGTGTCAAGAGACATGTCAAAAAACTGTAGGACTGTTGCACAAGCCACTTGGCCAACATACCAGATGCACAGAAGATGTGGCCAGGGAAGTTTGTCACTTTGCACCATGTGAGTGCTCTGCTGTTGGGACCGTTGAAATGTGCTCTGAAGTTCAGAAAGAAAGGAGACAAATGAAGGCTGGGGAAGCTAAACTCATTGTCAGCTGTGAAGAAACTGCTGCTGAGAAGGACTAATCTGTAACTCAGAGCATGTATAACAGCAACAATAGTAAGTACAGGCAGCTACCCAGGGAGGAGTAAAAACAGTGCAGACACATGTGATATCCCCCACAGTACTCTCCCAACATCCAGCTATTTTCAGCATGAGAGTTTCTTTAGGTCTGATTTGGCTGGTCTAATTAGTAACACCTGTTGGGTATCTCGCTGTGAAAATTAGCCTCATTTTATTTGCTTTGAACCAAGATCCACTATCCTCATTTTGTGGCCCCTCATTCTTAAAGGAGAAGGGGATGTGAACAAGTCCCTGACTTGTCCAGCCACTTGCAGTTTTGTAGGCCAGTGCCATATGCCCTCTCCCACAGCTGCTTTCCTGGTTGCAGAGTCCTAGCTGATTCAGTCCTTTCAGTACAGCCACTATCCAACATGTGATAATCCTGTTTCCTTTCTCTGAGACCTTCCCATTCCCATACATGGTCACTAAGCTACACAGTGTTCAAGCCATGGATGGTATAGTGATGACTTCTGTTTTACTCCCTGTTACTTTCCCAATAGCCCCTAAGATTGACTTTTATATTATTTTACTTTTTCCTACTCCTGACCATTGAGTTGATGTTTTCATGCAGTTGCTTGTAACTGTGTCTCTCTCCTGAGTTATTACAGTCATTTTGCAAGCCATAGCTCTGTATATCAAGCTAGGATGGTTTTCCCTCATGCACCTCACAATGCAGTTATTTATACTCACATGGCAGTTATTTATACTCAATTCATCCACCAGTACATTGCTCAGGCAGTCTTACAAGGTTCTTCTCCAATTCTTTGCAGCCTGCCTAAGTCCTTGCTGTCTTGACTCTTTATGTTATCAGCAACCTATTGTTCCTCTTTAGACCATTCATGGATATACAGAACATTACAGACCCAGCACCACACTGCTGAGTAACTGGCATTTTGAAAATGGACTATTTTTTCTGCTACCCGGTGTTCCTTTTCTTGTAATCAGTTATTTCTCCACAAGAGGACCTTCCCTCTTATTCCATGGCTGCCCAGTTTTCTTTAAAAGCCTTTGCTCAGGAATTTTGCCAAAAGCCTTTTCGAAATCAAGGTAGACTGAATCCACTGGATCACCCTTTCCTCCATTTGTGTGTGGTCTCTTCCCAGAACTCCACAAGGCTGTTAAACCCAGACTTCTCTTTACAAAAGCTGTGGTGGCTTTTCCCAGAGAGGTCCAGAAGTTCCTTAGTGACGTCCCTGCTGAGACTCTTCACTAATTGCTCAGTACAGATATTGGGCTCACAGGCCCTTATTTCCCTGGACATCTCAGAACTTTCTTTTAATGATTGATTAAAGCATTGGCTGCTAGTATTAAAGTATAATTTTGGCAAGAGGTTACACACTTCTGTTACTAGTTCATCTATTTAATCCCTGAGTTCTCTCAGAACTCCTCAACAAATGCGATCTGGGCCCACCAAGTTTAGCATTAATTTTGTCTAACTGTGGTGTGATCACTGAAGACATGTAGAACATGGCTAGATATGTAGCTGTGCTGAGAATCAAGCAGCGGAATGCCTACCTACCATAACAGACCTTTGGGACCTGAGTTTCATTACAGATGTGTTTGATCTGTCGTGGGCACTTTGAACATGGTTAATATACAGCATGAATGTTAAATTCAGCATGAACACAGTAGTCATGGTCATTTTGACTGAAAAACAGCCAGGAGAGTATGTGTTACCTACATTTTTTTCTCAGGAGTGATAACCTTCTGTAGGCTTGCAGATAAACATTCTCCAGGCACTGTTTGCTGGCAGGACGTGTACAACAGGCTGACTACATAGTCAGCTCTCTGTCATCTAGGCCGAAGGAGGTGGAGATGTTTCAGATAATGGAAAAAAACTAATGATTGTGAAGGATGCATTGAGTGCCATGCAGAGACAATGTGACAACTTCCTTGGATCCATCAGGATCCACTGATTCAGCTTGTGTGACCTGGGCTTCACAGTCATTGAAGTGTGTCAGCAGCCAGCTTCCCTGGTGGTTCAGACGGCACTTTGGTGGCCAAGGAAAGGGGGAAAGGCGTACCTGTTCATGCGTACATGGAGGTAGGTAGGTTCATAGCTGCACTGGAGTTTGTAAACCACCTGGGATTGCTCATGTGGTGCAAACACCAGAACAGAACCAGCTCAAGGGTACCATGGTCTACCTGGGATTGTCTCTGATGAAATTCTGCCAGAGCCAAGCTCCACAGTGTGCACTTGAATATAGAGGCTGCGTTCCCAAATGCAAAGATAATTAGAATGAGTCCACTCCCATCTCTCTGCGTACCCTGCTTCCCTGTCACTTACAGTGCCAGCTGTTGAAAGCTGTGTGCTACCTGTGTCGGCTTCATGCTTACCTGGGTATTGCATTTTGCCACCGCATAGAGTGCCCACAGGAGAGAACTGATGCAATCTCTGATTGCCAGAGCCATGTCAGCAAGAGCCTTAATGTAGTTGTAACCCAGAGACTGCATCTTGCTTGCAAAACTTGCTCTGTCTGGTCTCCATGGGATTATTACACTGATTGTAAAGCACAGTCCCGCTCTTGAAGTTCTGTTTGCATTTGGAGTGCTTTACCAATGAGCACTTCTGTAATGAAACAAGACAACAAAGTGTGGGAGAAGAAGAAAAGCCTACATTTGACCTACATTTGGGAGTTAAGAGAAATGCCCCAGAAACAACTCTCAGGTATATCAATTGGTCACCTCCAAGTATTGCAGCCCCCATGACGTGTCAGTTAACGCAGACAGCTCTGTGGAAACAGCAGACAAGAGTGATGTTTTCTGTATTTTATGGCAGTTATAAAAATTGATGTATAGTACTTCTTAAGGTTGGCAGGATTGTAATAGCCAAACCTTGCATGCATCAAGTGACAAGTGCTCTGGCTGAGAACGAGCATGAGCTGGCACGAGTGGATGTCTCTCTATTGCAGTTAACAGCTACATTTTGTTTGGTGACTGCACTTCAACCTTGTACCTCAATTTCAAGCAGCAAAGTGCTGGGAATTCAATGTTCAGCATGTTTGAGACTGAACCTTTCGTGCAGTTAATTTGATCCCGCCCCCTTGCCCAGCGCTTGCCAGCTCTCAGCTGCTGGAAGCACGTAACGCATGGACATGATGCAGTGGTGAACGCTATCAGCATTCATGCTTTCTCCGTACAGAGTCTAAATTCAGAACGGTATGTACTCCTGGTGCTGTGGTTTAGCAGCTGGGCCCATGCTTCCCCTGGCTGAATATCTGTGACAAGGACTGCGCTGTCACACAATCCTGTGCACTGCAGGATGCGGGGAGGTAGAGTCCATGTGCATATGGCCTGTGTCTGTATTTCTGAGCACCTGGGATAGTGGAGCAATTTAACATGGGAAAACAAGGGATATGTTGCTTCTTTGGAGAGGCTCACCCACTGAATAAAAGGGAAAGAAAGAAATAATTTACTTGAACATAAATTTAAAAAGTAAGATGCAATGGGTAGAGGGAGTTTCCTGAGAGTCCTGAAGAGTCTCCTGTGTCATGCATTTACAAAAGCCAGGGGTCTAGGAAGAAAACACAAGAAGCAATTGAGGAGTCAAAATGGCAGTGTCGGCTGGGGAGGGAGCACCATGCTCGGCTGCTCGCTGGATTTAGCTGGTGGTGACTCAGGACTAGCGCATACTTCCAGTCTGACACATCATGACCCTTTGACATTTCATCTTCAAATCCCAGTCAGGCAAACCTGTCTGGCTTTCTGTGAGTTGATGAACTGAACATTAAGGTTCACAGAGTGAAAATACTGAGGGCGAGCCCTTGGCACTAATTCGGGACATGTTGGAGCAAGTGGTTCTGTATCACATTCAAATGAATTTGCCTCCTTTGGGGCAAAATCACTAGTGTTTCTCTGTTAACTTCAGGAGTACAACTGGAAATGCTGGAGATGGCTGTATTGTGATAATGCTATTTGTGAGCTGGTGTGGAGGGTGCCATTGGTTTGAAGAGTGATTTGGTTGTAAAATGCAGCGCTAAAAGGAAATTATGGAACTGCTCTGTCATAATTTATGAAGACTGTGTTGTGCGTGTTAGGCTGGTCGCCTGGAAGCTCCCCATGTCACTACGTGTGGCTAACTTGGTAGAGTCATGAATACAATAGTAGCTGGTAAGACAATCCTCATGTCCGAGTTGCTGCCAGACCCCAGGTAAGCAGCAAAGACCAAGGACCCTCGCTCAGCTCCCACGAGTTTTTGGTTAGCATGGCCAATGATGGAGATGGCAAAGGAGGTTGCTAAAGGCAATGGCTGGTTCATCAGGTGGCTGTTTGGTCTGATGTCTTTGAAGATTGCAGATCACTTTGTTCGAGTTTGATAGTTGAAGGATGTAGAGGTGGCTTCAACACTGACATCTGCAGGATTAAATTCTGCGGCAGGAGACGAGAAGGGGCTGGAGAAGGAGAGATGGCAGCAGAGAGAGGAGAGACAGATTCCTCCCACAGCTACCTTCACTTTGGTATCTGTGGTATGGCAGGACGTGGGCAGGTGCATCGGGAAGGTCCTGGCTCTTGGACACAGGACAGCATGGAGTGGAGATACCTCTGCCAGAAGCAGGGAAATGGCAGTGCCTGACTCTGCTGCTAAGGTCACAGTTTCCACTGCCTACACCTCAAAACAAGATAACAGGACTTTAGACAAGAGAGATGTCAGCAGCCCTGTTGTCTCAAGATACTTTTGTCTTCTATGTGTGATTTAAGCTGAAACTACCCTTGGTACAAATACCAACCCTAGAGTCACTGGTGGTCACAGGCACCGAAAGACACTGAACCAGACCTGTCAGACATGATCAGGAAGAACAACGGCTCCACAGGCTGCTGTGGCCTGAAGACCATTCTGGGGGCTTGTCCACTTTGTGGTGTCACTGTAGTGTGCACGTGGCATGTATCCTATGCCAGCTAATGCACAACTTCCCTTAGCATGGACTCATGGTGCCTTTCTGCTAGGTAGTTCATTCCCTCTTCAAAGGAGAGAGAGCTCCTCACAGTTAACTTGCACTTAGGAGGGCAGCCAAGACACACATCTCTGCTTTGATGTCTAAGCATCCTTTATGGGTTGGTAGACATCTGCAGAGGGTAGTTCAGCATGTCTAACCTAGCAGCCTCCCTCCTTCCTCCCAGAGCATCCACTTCTCCACCATTTACACAAGGAGCCAACATCGCTTCATTAAAGTCTGAGATGCAAGCATCTCCTTGGCTCTTGGTGTTTCCATGGAGTAGAGCATCCACCTTGATTTCACATCCTGACTTTTACATACAAAAATCCTAGCTTCAGGAGACTGGCGGTACAACGAAATGGCACAATCTCAGCACACAAAGGGCACAGTGAAGGACGAGCGTGGCTTCTCAGCATAGGGGCAGAGGTATGTGTCATATACCTACCAAACTCTCTGCCAAAGGGCCTGGAGATTGATGGTATTCAGGAGCTGGCTGAGGACTCTATTCATCAGCTGGGGAAGAGTTTTATAGACAGAATCATGTTTTGTTTCGTTTTCTGAAAAACTGCAAAAAGAGCTGAAACTGTGATTAAAGGCTCCCTCTTCTGTTTCTAGCTGCTATTGCACATTTTCTGTAACACAACTGTGAAAAACTTAATCCAAGTTTTCTTGTGCTGTGCAAATAGTTTTGTAATTCCCCGTTTCAAAACACCCTCATATATCTGATGTTAGAGACGGAGAAGGACTTAACAGATGATCTTATATCCCTGCTATGCTTGGGATCAGGGAAGCAGGAGAGATATGGGGCTGCTGCAGAATATCTTTTGAAGCAGGATATTCTCACGGTATCTTTCAGTCTTGCCCATTTTTTCTTGGATCTAAACCACTGTTAAAATGAAGTCTTCCAAACATGATCTTATCTGAACAAGAAGAGGTGGTGTTGTTCATCTCCTGTAATTCCCAGGTTTCGGAAGTAGTATGACATGCAGAAGTTTATCGTCAGTGATAGCTGAGTTGTTTCATTATTTTCGCAGTGTCTGAGCCCACATGAAGTTTGCAGTCATGGAAATGTTGCTTCACTGGCAAATGTCTGGCTGTAGCTTAATCTGTATTTACCATGGCTATTGTAGCTATGAATAACTTTGTGCTGGTGTGGGTGGTGACTCAGGCTGCTTCACAAGAGTGGACTCAGATAAGACGTAAATGTATTTTTTAAGTAAGGAATGAATCTTCTCCACTCTTCGAGAAAAGGCAGAGTCCAATTTGTACCGTTTTTTACCAGCCTTTCATTTTCCTCAGTGAGGAATTGTAATACTCTTGCAAGATGCTGCAAGCACACTTCTGTTTGGTATCAAAGGCAGGACTGAGGCTGGGATGCAGCTCCTGAGCTGCAACCCGCCATGTCAGGTGAGTCAGGAACAGCTTAGAGTCCTGGACCTGTCCCATCAGTGGGGCTGCATCGTTAGAGGAGGTGGTGAGAGCATTTAAATTCATAGAATCATTTCGGTTGGAAAAGACCTTTAAGATCATCGAGTTCAACCGTAAACCTAACACTGCCAAGTCCACCACTAAACCATGTCCCCAAACACCACTTCTACCTCCAGGGATGGAGACTCAACCACTTCCCTGGGTAAGCATACAGCATATTGCAAGGAAAGACTAGAATCAGACAAAAAATCTCCCCCCTCCATGAATTGAGTGTGTCATTAGAACTAAGCAGGATGTGAAAGCAAAAAGCAAAAAAAAAATCCCAAACATTTTACTGCAAAATTCTCCTGAAGTTCGTGAACTTCTTCTTGAAGACAGTGAACTGAAGAATGAAGAATAGGGAATGCCTGGACTCAGTCCCCTGACAAAAAAATGTAAATACTTTGTAATATCATCATTTAGGAGCTTTCCATGGTTCACCAACATCTGTAATTTTGGTTGTTGGAAAGTAATTGTTCATTTGCTGTGTAAGTGGCATGTTTACTTAGATAACCCTTAAAATATAAGACATCAATGCCTTTTACACTTGTTGTTTCAACGACCACTAGAAGACACAACATGTGTGTGTAACTAATAAAGGTACCATAATTAGAGGGCTGTATGCTTAAGGCAGAAATCACTACTGCTATGGTACTGGTTTCTGCCATACTGCTGCCACAGTATGACTCCAAGGAGTCTTAACAGCCTAAGGTGTTTCAGATTGCATCTTTCTATCTGAACACAAGGATACTTACACTTTTGTACCAAAATGAACATATTTAAACATCCAACTCAACACAATGGAAACAAGATGATAGCTCCTGAAAACCTGTCAGCCTTTTTTATCTGCCAGTTACCCCAAGAAACAGAAATTCTGTAGACAAAGAGAGCAAGGAAGGATGGTGACATCATCATCACACTTTTTAGTTCAGGGACGGCAGTGCTTTGTATTATCAAATGTACATCTGAAATCTCATTTAATACCAGTCTCAGTGTTTGTGTCAGGGTATTGTCCTGATTTCTCTGGAAATACTACAGGGATGATGAACTTTTGAACAACCTTTAAACAATGGCAAAAGAGTTAGTTTGGAAAAGACTTTCTGTAAAGGTAAAATCTGATTTCACTCTAAAATTGCTGTAAAAAAAACCAGAAAAATACTTGAAGACGAAAGAAAAGCTTAGTTGAAAAAATGTTACACATTATATCCGTTACTGACAGTCTCCTTTTCATAGCTCAGGGTCTTTGGTCAAATATCTGAAAAGCCAACAACAGAAATTCATATATTTCTGATTATGAAGGAATTTCTTTTCACAGAGATATACACCTCTTAGAAGGTACAATAGAAGTGTTATTAAACTCTTAGGGATAACAAATGTGGAAAGCTCACCAGAATCAAAGAGTTTGAAGGCAACCTATACAACATTCTGTGGCTAAAAAAGGCTTTCAACGGTGTTTTATGGCTCTTTGAAGTAAAGAGAAGACCCACTGATCAAAGGTGGAATATTGTTTGGCATGGCAGGGAGGAGTTGAGAAGAAAGCTCTGTGAATGCAACACCATAACACCAGCTCTTTCAAGGCTTTGTTATTGGGGTACTTGGAAAATGGGGTAAGAGCAATAAAACATTGTTCATCCTTTTAGAAGGCAACAGAGCAGTAAATTTCTGAGTGGATTCATGCACGATCACTGTTTTCTGCAGCAGACATGATGACTATTTTTAGTGGCACATAGACAAAATAGATAATTGCTTTGAGGGCTTTCTCTCTGTCAAAACTTTTACTCACCCATTTTAACTCACTTGGTGATTTTATTCCAGTTTATTTCCAGATTTTGATAACATATTTAAACTGCAATGTGTATTGGTTGAGTAATAGTTCTGCGGTCACTTGTGTCTACTTCTTCTGTTCCAACATCTACCTTAATGTCTTTGTTTTTACACACTAGAGATGTTTGCTGAAACCAGTTCCATTCAGACTACTTCTGTGCACCTAATACAGTGGACTTGAAATTGAACTACGTGATCAGCCACAAAAAACAGGCTTCCTATAGCAAGACCATGGGAAATGATGCACAACCTCTTAAGAGAACCTCATGCTGCCGATTGAGACCCGGTGAGGTGTGTTGCAGCTGAGGGAGTCCCTTCCTGCAAACACAGGGGCTGAAAAGCTGCATGAGTGTTATGCTTGGAAGGTGCAGAAGCGAGGATAAAAGCAGCAAGGAGACGTGAAACAGAGAGATCAGGACAACACTCCACAGCAAGGGCTGGCAAAGGCTGGAGAATGGGTTTTGCTGTTGTGTGAGCTGTGTCCAGGGACACATAAGTGCAAGCGTATTCTCTGTCACCACTCTCTGCTTACATCTAGCCTCTCAGCATCTGGCATGCCAGGTGACACAGGACTGTGGTATGAGACAGGGGATTGTGTGACTGGGGTGTGAGCCAGGAGACCAACATGAAGCCAAACACAACACGAAGGAACCCCACCGCTGGCCAGTGGCTTGGACAAGGTACCTTCCAGGGCTGGTGCAGCCAGCAGCCCCTGTTACTGCCCTGCAAAAGTGAGGATGGAGGCATCACAGTAAGGTGCTGTACCTTGCTAATACACTTGAGCGTATCTGCACAGCTCAGTGTATTCCCAGTTTCTGCTCCAGAGAGAAAATATGCAGCCACAAGTCTGAAGTAAACTCAAAGATGTGAAGAGGAAATTATTCCCATTGGCTTTCTCTGTTCCTCCTACCATTTCAGATGTTCTTCATTTGCATATGCGTGCAACATGTCTCTAGGCCATTTATGGTGTTCATTAAACATGGACAACCACCTAATTTCCTTGTCTTTTAAAGACAAATAATAAACCAATTGTACCTTAACAACGTCTGCCCCTGGCTCTTAATTTACATCAGTTTTTAACACTCAGTCTGGCTCCTGCTGACACGTGTTGCTCCTGTAGTGTTGGTCCAGCTCCATTCCTAGTATCATCAAAAACTGACTTTTCTAGATCCCTCAGAGCAACTGCAGCTGTAATAGCGATGAGGACATCCAGAGAGGACTGCAAGCACTTTCTGCTTTCAGAGTTTTGCTTTCCTATAGCCTTGTCCTGGAAATTAACATTTTGTCTACCTTGCACTTTTTAATGAATTTTCTTCCTATTCCAATATTACTGGAATAGCTATTTAAACCTCATAGTCCTCTAGGAAAGCAGAGACTGTTTGTCAGAACGAGTGCTGGTCCCACAATATTGTAGTGAGAGAGATACTTTTTTTCAGATAATGTAAGAATATAACCAGCTTTTCTTGTCAGGTAAAAGGTAGTTCTCACCTAGTAACATGCTAGGAACAGTGGCTGATGCAGGTATGTATGAAAGAAGAATAGAGTGGGACAAGGCTGGTACTTCCCCAGAATACTAACACAGTCTGTTCTGATTTGTGTTTTGGAGGTGTCTTGATGAGACAAGCTTTTGTATTTAGTAGCTCTCAACAAGTATTTCCTAGGAATTTGTCACAGCAAGCAGTTTATCAGCTTAAAAACGTTCTTCTGCTTGCTTTGTACTAGGTTGGGGTTCCCCCCGCCTTGTTTTTGTATTGGAAAAGACTGTGAATAATTGCTTGCCTGCTCCATGCTGCTCTAGAAGGTATGGACTTTTTTCTTATCTCCAGTTACGTCCTTCTGCATACCGAGATTCCTTGTGTATTTAGCTGTTTCTGAGATGGAAGCTGTTTCTTTGCTGCTCTTCTCCTTATCTCTTCTAATCCTGCTGTTCTGTTTGTAAGATGAAGGTAGGAGGACCACCATGATATTGAAGAAGTGGGCTTCCCTTGGCCTTACTCAATGGCACAAAAACACTTCTTTTTTTCTCTTTTCTATTTCTTTCCTAATCCTGTGTGTTTCATACTGAACCAACATTTTACCTTGCAGTAATCCCAAGATCTCATTCATGAATCCTAATCACCAACTCAAAGCTCACAGCTGTGTACTAAAAACTGATTTTCCCCACATCACTTTGTGTTTATCTATGCTGAATTTATCTGACACTGTATTGCTCAGTTCCATGAGGCCTTTCTGCGTTCTTCACAGCTGGACTTTAACTTCCTCTCTCTGTATAGCTTTCTACCAACAAAAAAAATGTTATCCCATTCATTATTCAATCCTTTTCCCAGATCACTGATGAGTATGTTGAATAGTACTGGCCCCAGGGCAGATTCCTGTGGGACCCCACTGGTGGTGTCAGTTCACTTGTAAAACCCAGTAATTCATTCTTTATTTCCTATCTTTCAGTTAGCCATTTACTATGTGAGCCTCTTCCTTGTATCCCATGGCAGCCTAGTTTCATTAAGAGTGAGGAACGCTTTCTGGGAACAAGGTGGACAGTAATCAGGGAGGTCACCCACCATGGACTCCTTCAGGGAACACCAGTAGGTTTGCGTTATGACTCTTCTTTACTTGTCCCCAGTGCACTGTGTTTTGTCATATTCCCACCCTTCTGGTTTTCAGGCTGGTCTCTACCTCTTTACCCAATATGGATGGCAGACTTCATGTTAAGCAGCTCTCTGGATACTGCACCTCTCCACTTGGCATTGTACCTGCCAGGTTTCTGTGGTCCTGAGGCAGATTTGAGCCAGCCACTCCCATTGTTCACCCACCTCAAGTTCCTCTAGAGCTCCAGGGGTCGATACTACACAGACCTGGCTTATTGTTGCTTATTTTGAGGTTCCTCCCTACGACATCTTCTACCTACATTTCAGTCTGAGAGAGATCCTTTAGCATGTCCCTTTCTCCATCCTGTAGGAACCTCCCCAGGCTCTACCATAGTGCAAACACATGCAAAATACTTCTTTAGGTTTTCTGCTATGGCCTTATCTTCTTTAAGCACTCCTTGTATACCCTAACCATCTACTGGCTCTCAATGCCCTCTTCAGGCTTCTTGATCCCATTGCATTTGGACAGGAATTCATGGCTGTTTGCAGCGTTCTGCAACAGCTCTGGAGGAGCTCTGGTCTTTTCTTCCATTTACTCTCCAAATGGTGGCAATTGTTTTATGTGCTTCTGAACTTTCTTTTTCCCACAGCAGGTGATTAGTTTGGGATGCATTTTTAAGGGCCATTAGTGGAATATGCAGCCTGAATTCAGCAAGCCGTGTGCATAAATCCTATTATTTTAACACTGACCTGTGTTAAGCACTTAAATTCTCTGCAGAATTTATAGATAACAAGCTGTGGGCAACAGGTATTTCTTTTCTCTGTAATTTTTAATTATATTACTTCTCTTTTGGCTTGTTGTTGATAATGCAGACCCTTATGCGGAGCTTGCCGTAGTCACGCAGTGGTGAAATATCTGTGTGTGTTCTGGAGCAGTCAGATGGGAGTCTGTCTGCCTTGGGACCTGCAACTTTGGTAGTCTTTGCTAGCTTGAGATCTCGAAGCAGCAGTTCTTATGTAGAACACTAAGGGGCAACCCCAGACCAAAAGACGTTTTTCTCATTTTTTTACTATACATACATACTAAGAGAAAACTTTATTTGCCTCATTTTTCTATATTGATTTAACATCAGCAGTGCCAAGTAATATTGAACCAAGTTGGTCTGGAGTGGGTTCTTTATGTTGCATCTTTTGGTAGGTATTTATTTTGGTACTGGTGATAAGGAAGATAGGTTTATTTGCCAGTTATCTCAAGACAAGCCCACTTGAGCATACGGCTCACAGACAGAGCAGAGAAGATGGAAAAGATGCAGCTAGCTCTGATTCTGGAGCCTTGGTGGCCAGCTGTGCATCATGTCATGGCCAAGTGCATGTGCAAGCACACAGCTGTACACACCAGGGGCCTTTGCTGCTCAGAGGTGTTCCTTGCCACCAGACAGCTAGTCACACCAGCCTTACGAACCCATTCCCAAAGTTATAGCTGCTGTGTGGATAGTTAGAGAGTAGGAAGGAGGCAGGAGGCACTCAACAGTCCACCCAGGTCCAGGGAAAACCCATGGAAGGTTTTCCTGTCACTACAACCTGGTAGGTGACTTGGCCACCATCCTGTGACACAGAATCACCCCCTTCAAGGAGGGATCCCAATAGTCATGAAACATAACCTGAACCTAGCTACGAAAACCTTGTGGAAGGAACTGGGGGTTGAAGTGAATTGGGATGAAGACTGCTGCATGATAATACAGGTTTGAATTAGGAAGACACGAGTCAGCCAGAACCAGCATGTGTCAAAAGAATGAATTTGCCTTATTGATCAGAGGATTTAACACAAAGGGAATTACTATCTTGACTGTGTTCAGAAGGTGACATATTGCCAAATACTAGCTGGAAAGTGAGCTATCAAAGCCAGCTGGCACTGGCTGCGTGTTCTCTGGGTACGGGGTGGGGGAGAGCTGCTTTGTCAATGGGACCCCCTGCCACTACCTGAGGCAGAGCTGGGTTCGACTTTGTGTCTACACCGGCATGTTTTACACTATTTCAATATCCTTCCTTGGTGTAGATGGACTGCATTAAAGTAATAAATGGCTTGGCTGGTACACATCTGGATGAATACATCTGCTTCAGAAGCTTACAAGGAATAAAGGATTGTATGAAGAAAGGATTGTATAGCCAGAATATCACTTCAAAACTCCAGTTTAGGACTAATGAATGCTTGTTAGGCGATTTTCTAGGTAACAATACATTCCTATACAACTTGTTGCCATCACAGGCCAGTAGCAGGTGGTTGCTCACAGAGGGAGGAAATAGTGGCTGACTTTCTGGGAGGAGGAGAAGGGAGCAGTAGGTGGTAGCCCCAGTCAGTACCTCAAGTACAGACAATTCTCCAACTTCTGTCCTATATGAGTATCATATGAGAAATGGCCACTGTGGGAACAAGCAGACTTCAATGACCTGGACATTTCAATGAAAAAGTCATTTATGTATTTGGAAAAGAAGTGTACAATCTTGTACAAAACAGGACTCAGCAGAGAATGAGATCAGGATACACTTCAGCTGGGCAGCGTTTGAAGTGTAACCCATTAAAAAAAGATGCCTACAGAGGAAGGTGGTAAAAGCTATTAGCAAGAGCTTTAATAGCTTTTTGCTATTCTGCTGCCTGTGATATCACGGCAGTTAAAAGAGTCTTGAAGATGTGAACCGGAACCTGTGGGGAAGTGGGACACACCTACGTAAAGGGATAAATCAATCAACCACCCAGATATGGAAATAAAACACAAATGAAAATGCTAACAATCCTAAAAGTGTAAAAATACTCTTTATAACTTAACAAGAAATACTGGTTCAAATACAAGTCTCTCATAAGCTCTTTAGTCTATATTATTATGCTCTTTAGTCTAATCTAGGCTCTGATCTAATGTAAGCCCTTTAGTGTGTAGTATATACGTCCTTCTGAGCCTTGCAGTGTTCCCTGTTGCTTCCCATCACACCTTTTGCCACTTTGGGGGTACAACATTGATTCAAAAGATGTGCATGCTAAGAACAGTATGAGTTTGTGAAAAATAAATAATGATAGGATGTGGGTGGGAGGCTCACTTGACTTTCCCAGCGCAATAATTATTTGTGAGAAAATGTTCCTCATGTGCATTCTGGCAAATGCTGAAAACCAGATGCCCTAAGTATGAGATCCTCCTACTTAAGCTGAGCAGTATTTTACTGTGGCTTAGACTGTCACTTTATGGGCTGCTCTGGCTTAAAGGCAGCCTGTGTTATGTTGTGTCAAGAAGAGACAAAGGAAAAATCCTGGTGAGGAAGCCAAAGCTTCTCCTTCCTGGCTGTGGAGGAAGAAGACTACTGGCCTATGTCAAGGGCTGACTGCTTTCACACAGGGCAGAATTCTGATCATTTTTTTGAGGAGCAGAGACCAGCGACAAGATTTTCTGCCTGTGATCTGACTGCCCCATCTCCATGTAGGAAGGGAGGAGCAGTTCTACAGAGACTTCCAGCTGGGTGTACCTCTACATTACCCCAACTAAAATTAAAGGAAGAAGTTGTAGCTGACTGGGTCCTTTCTTACGTTTAAAGGGCAAGGAACAACCTTTGCCTCTCTTAGCAGCCTCCGGGGAAATCAGATGCCTGACTCATTCTGTAAGCCTAGCATCTCTTACTGCTTGAGCAATGATGGCAGAATTCATCCCTATACAGTATTTGTGCCATGCCAGGTGAAAAATCTGCCCTTCTACTTCTGACAGGTATTGATTTTGCAGCGCACGCTTTTGAAAGGGACTCCAAAACATGGAACTAGATTGGGTGAGTCAGGGGACAGGCTGCTTTCAAGTTTATTTTTGAGTTTGAGTGAGAAACCAAGACTATTTGAAGGGAATTTATAAAGTCAATGAAGTCAAACTCTTTGTAGTAGTAGTAGATGGTGCAAAAAGGGCCAACGGCCATGATTGCAGCTTGGGATGCTCAAACTGGATATTAGGGTAAACATATTCCCCAGGGAGGTAGTGCAGCACTAGATCAGGTTACCAAAGAACTTGTGAAACCTCTGTCTTTGACAGTTTTCAAGATTTAGCTAGACAAAGCCATGGCTGACCTGGTCTGGCACTGGTGATCATGCCACTTTCAGCAGAAGCTGGGACTAGGCACCTCCAGAGGTGCCTTCCCAACAACACTGCCATGATTTGGCAGGTTGTGATTAAACAGAGTTTGGTCATGAGTGAGGAAGGTACCAATCTTCACCACGTCTACAGTCATGCTGCAGTCCTACTCCCTCTGTCACCAATGTCTGGTGCTGCTCCTGTGTTTAGCCTGGTGGAAACCAGAGTGCAGGGGAGGATTGATAGGGGAATGGTGGTTGCTGACATGGAGTTGGGTCTTGCCCTGATACAGAAGTGCTTGCAGGCTGCATTGACTTTAGTTATCTTCAGTACCTATCAGATATCATACAAAACCAGATTGTGCTGGAGTTTTGGATGAAGGATCATAAACAGTTGATTGATAATCATGAATTTTGAGTAGTCTCTGGGACCTGTCCTCACAGGAGTTAGAGATCGCTGCTGTCACTGGAGACACTGGCAGGATTTTACTAGCCAGGGAGGAAAGAGATGGACACAGCAAATTGGATGGACCTCTTAACAAACTAGCTCAGTGCAGCCATTTCCTGTGTGGAACCACTAGCATGGAACACAGCATGGAACACAGAGTTTCTTACACAATTAGCTGGAGTGAAAGTGGCTACTGAAAGAGAATGCATAGATTATATCACTGTATAAATTATTGAGCTGATATCTTGGAGATGGCAGAGGAAACCCTTCTTTCTTCTGTCCTGAGGATGGCAGCTCTTAAAGTTTATACCTGCTTCCTGGAAGTTGTACCTCCTGTAGACTCTGCTTAGATAATTAATTTGCAATATTCACCAGCCAGAGTATTAATGTAATGTATAGATAAACAGAAAGATTTTGTACTTACATTTTGGCTCTGCTGTGGGTTTTTTTCTTATTGTGGGTGAAACTGTTGTTGAATAAATGGCAAAAAACCCTCAATATTTTCATATTTATGTGATTAATATTTCTATGCAATAGTTATCACAGGGAAGACATAGCCCCACATGGCTGTAGCTAGTATCTGCAAAGACAGAGAATGCCCAGGATCTGAGTGGGAGAGCTGTGCTGTGCCTGACACCAACCATGTTTTTCTCCCACGTGCTGCATATGGTCCAGCTAGATTGCTGTGCTTGCTGTAGCACAGTGACTCCCACTGAACAAAACTGGGCACCCATTAGCTGTCCCCAAATACAGTATGGACAGCAACTCTCCTTCCCAGCTCTCCTCTGACTCCAGGAGGAATTAGGTTCCTCTTGTTGCATATCAAGATTTTCAGGCTGGTTTCCGCTTGGACCTTTTCTAAAATTTACCTGAGCATTGTCTCTCCCCATTCCTGGTGAGCACTCACAACCACAACCACAATGGAAGGAGGTGAAGGTGTACACCCTGCACGCAGTATTGTACATGTCCACAGGAACCTCTAACCAGAAGGGCTTGCCTACTGTCTCGGAAACAGTTTTACACACCATCACCTCCCGTACCTTTGGGATCCAGCATTTTTATGTTGGCCCCCCTTCCCTTCTCCTTCTCACAGAGGCACAGTCAAGACCCTTCAGGTTGTGGCAACTTGTCACGATGACAGAAGAAACATCATGTCTGGAGGCATAGGAGGCAGGCAGAGTTGTGGGCTGAGATCTACTGTGGCACTCAACATTACGAGTGCCTGGAGGCTTTCAGAGCCAAAAACAACGGCCATTTCATTCGCTTTCCCCCTGGCTGGAATAAAAGAAAGAGCTGCAGCTGTGTGCCCTCTTGCTGATTATCTGCATAATTGTGCTCGCTGGACAGTTTTCCATTTCATGTGGCTGTCATGAAAACTGTGGTTGTCTGGTGTTTTGCATGGTAAGTAGGCCCTACCATGGTGAAGTTGCTGTTTCTTGTGTCCCCCATCTATTGCCCCTGGGGCCAGCAAGTCCCTGGGCCCAGGGCAGGGGAAGGCCTCCTGGAAGAAGATCACTTATTATAAGACAGATGCTGATCTGCCGTTGTTGTGCATGACTAGTAAAAATGAAGCCAAGCCTGTTGATCAGTGCACACCGTAATTTCAGGCACACTTTCCTCTAAAACTGGTTTCCTCATTTCCTCCCGAGGACACATGTACTACAGCGAGAATATCACTCAGCACGAGCCAACGGACACATCTGACCATAAAGGTAGATGTCTCAGGGGATTTGTGGTAAACTCATCTACAAGCCTACTCCTAGGTACAATGGGGTTCGAAGTATCTTTGAACACTGGCTTCCAGCACTGAGGCATTTAGACTCTCAGCTATAGAAGTGCAGAGAGGAGGATTCAAAAGAGTTCTTTTGAAAATGGGGGAAAATTGTTTTCTACTGACTTGGAGATTGTTAGCATTTTCTAGTTTTGACCTTGAGGCTCCCAGATGGACACATTTGTAAAAGGTCAAATGACAAAAAATATCTCGTATGTTCCACACACAGCCCTCTGCTCTGCCTAGTGAATATTTTAGTGACCCATTTTCAGCAAGTGGCTTTTATTGAACAGAGCAGGCAAATGCAGAGGGAAACAGAAGACTCGTCATCCTTGAGACAATTATACGTCTGTCTCTATTTGTGAAATCCACCCTCTCAGCCTGATAAACAGGAGCCTGTGCATGGGTTTTGAAAGGCAGGTGACCATCACCTTCTGTGATCTGAGTATTTTCTTGCATACGCCTCAGCTAACCTGTAAAGCAGATAAGTCTTACCCTTTGCACGGAGATACTGTTCAGGACTCCAGTCTTACCTTGAATTTCATTGTGGATTTTTAATCTGTCTCCCAGGGCTTAATCAACACAAGGTTTCCCTTTCACCTCATTTCTGCTTTGAGTTATTTTTTGAGTCAGCTACTCAGCAACTAATTGCATTTCCGTCTTTTTTCTTGGTAGTGCTTTCCTCTGTACCTCCTTACTGCATGCCTGACGAAGCAAACCCTTGGGGGTGCCTAGCTCACATTTGTTTATTCCAGGTAGTTTACAGGAAAAAAGAATCAACTCAAGCAAACGTGAACCAACAAATCAAAAGCTGATGCTTCTATCCTTATTACTGGCAACTTTGCTTTGGTGACTTTTCTCTAACCACCTAAGAAACTGATGCAGAGCCTTCTGTATAAATGAGCATCCACTTTGACTGCTGTTCCTTGTTGTTCTCATTTTCTTGAGAGAACTTTTGAATGAACAGGTAGCAGGGTGTGCCTTCATTTTGCCTGTGTTTTCAACTATAGGTACAAGAGACTTCCTTTTACAGTAGCTTTGCCTTCCTTCTTAAAGAAGGCCTTCCTTTCCATTGAAATTTTTAAAGTAATCACTAGTGAGTTCGGGACAATGTTTTATCTTATAACAGTCTAACCTTACCCACACACAGCCAACAGGATGGATCAACTGAAACCCCATTTTTTCAGCCCTGGTAACAATTTCTTTCCTCAGCTAGCTCTCCGTCCCTTACCCGAGAACAGCCTTTTGTTTGGCGTCTGTGCAATCTCTATGACTCTGGATCTTTGCTCTGCAGTTCTCCCACTCACTGCTATGTCCACACCACTGGAGGAGGCGATGGACACCTTGATCAGGGTTTTCCATCACTACTCTGGCAAAGAAAGAGACAGATACAAGCTCAGTAAAGGAGAACTCAAGGAACTCCTCACCAGTGAGCTCACTGACTTCCTTTCAGTTAGGTGCAGCTCCTGAACCTCTTGAGTTATTGTTTCACGGGTGGGATAAGCAGCTATTTAGGTGGTCAGGAATAGCATCTCTTTCTGCAAGGCACATGCTGCCACAGCCTCTCAGATAACAGCTGTCTTTGTGGAGCCGTATAGAAGGAGATGAGATCAAATATCCCATGTGAGAATTGTGTTTTCACAGGGTGGTCCAGCCCCGGTGCCAGGCTGCGTGCCACCAGCAGCAGAGCCAGGTACCTGTGCTCAACTTATTCCTCTGTGTTTTTGAGCAGGAGGGCAAGGGCAGCCTAGAAGCAGTAGAAAAATACATGTTAAATCAAGGTTTAATCAGTTTTTTGTTTGTTTGTTCATTTTTAACAACAGGACATAGATAAGTCCTTTGAAGAATTAAATACAGCAACTAGTTCTCATGAGACAAGAAAGTACCTTGTGCACATTGGCCACAGATACAGCACAGCTGCTTGTGTGCGCTACAGAGAGATGATAAGAAAATTCTTTCAGCAATAAGCTGCTGATCTGAGTACCACTTTGTACATTTGTTATGTTCTGCATTACACAGCATGGATGCTTTTTATGGAATAATGACCAGATTCATAGATGTTTTTCTGGATCTTCTTAATTGTAAAAATTGTTGTGGACCCTAACACCACCAGCAGGATTTTTTTTTACATTGTATCCATTTCCTTGAATTGCATTTTCTTTTAATCTTGCTATTGATTTATTATCATGAAGTTCACTGTTCTTACTCCCACTGAATAGGATGTATTGTTTGCTAAGTAGAGATCTTCTGAATGTGATGAATAGATGAATAATATGACCACTTATGAATAGCCTGTTGAAAATCTAAATACAGCTACTGAAACCTGTTAGATTCATTTCAGTGCACATTTAGTACCTGTATTCCTTCTAAGAGCTGCACTGTCTTTGGTTTCTATTGCTGTGCACTCCAGACCTATATTTTTAATGCTGTGGCTAGAGGTATATTAATATTCAGATGCATATTCCATGCAGCCATTTGTTTAATAGAAGCAGAGCTTGTGACATAGCGGTGGATTGCGCTGGGTGTGTCAGAGCTATGCATTCAAGATCTGCACAGCTAAGTCACTTTTCTTTCTCTTTAGGGCCAAAAGGACCCCCTTCTGGTTGATGAGATTATGAAAGATCTGGACTCCAATAAAGACAATGAAGTGGATTTTAATTAATTTGTCATTCTGGTCGCTGCTTTGACTGTGGCATGTAATGATTTCTTCAAAGAACAGCTAAAGAATGAGGGATTTTAAAAATGCTTGGTACAATCGATCTCCTGGCCACAAATGTGAGCAAATCATGCCTAGTTAGGTAGACTTCATCAGGGTTTAGTGAATGCAAATCATCATTCCTCCAGCTGTTACTGGTGTAAGACACGGGGCAGATCAGCATCTGGTGTTAAGTTGGAGCAAAGCTACTTTACACTACTTGAGATCTGGCTTTTAAAATTTTCAGTTTTTGCTCTGCATGCATCTGTAACATGCATTCATCAATTGCCCAGGTCAATGGTTTGGGGTGACAGATTGTTTGGCTGAAGTTGAGGCTTCTATTTCCTAAATATCAGTGGGAAGTAAAAGGCACAGGAATGTTACTTATATACTTTCTGAACTGGAAAATTTTGAATGAGACATAGAACTTGCTATTTAGTTTTCAGTCATTTTATAACCACCATATTTTTGCAGTTCAAAAAGAGCAACTTGTTTTTCGCTCAGCTCTGTTTAGTCTAAAGCCCTGTTTAGATGCTGCTCCGTACCTCCCCACACTCTCCTATTTCAGATGTGGTCACAGCTGTCTCCTGCTGCCTGAGCAGACGGTATCACTTGCCATTGTTAAGGGTTCATTATCCCCACCTCCCCAGCTTCAATTTTGTTGTGTTGGCACTACTGCATCCCAGTAGTCCACCTCTTCACTTGGCATAAATCAGTTTATTTGTATGATAAATTATTCAAATACACAGAAAATTTAGTCAGCAAACTGGTCTGAGGGCTGATGGAAGGACTGAGTCTTCAGGGGAAATGTAAATGCCTTCTGCTTTCACTATGCTGACACCCTTAAGAGGCAGGCTTTTAGAGGATCACTTGTGGGGGATTTAATGACAGGATCCCAGGGTACAGCTTTGTAATGTGAGTCATCTTACAGAACAATGACTTCATCTCATACTGATCCAACCCACTGTGTGGAAGCAGTGGGACCCCATGGCCAGGCACGGAGAGAGTAGGACAATCACTTTCAGTGCTAACCTGCTCTTGGGCTGAATTAAGAGTACTTCTACACTCCTGTTTGAATGAAACACACTTCCAAAGCCCTCTGAATCCTCAGTGGCAGGGTGTCGTTTCTTTTTTCTTGCACAAAGAACTCCTTTTGTTCCTTATTATTTTGTTGGCATCTTCAAACTATAATAAAAGGCATCTGAATTAAATGGTGATTTTCTGTTTGTGTAAGGGGTTAATAAAAAAACTTCCCCCAATGAAGATGTGCCCTTCTAGGCAACATTTGAAGAATGCATTTCACTTGTCTCTTCTCCCCAGACCCTTGGACATAATTCAGTAAAGACTATAATATTTGTATAAAATCATATATCATTAAGAGGATATAATTTATTACAAGAAGGGGATTCTGTAGGGTCTAATAAATATTCTAATAAATATAACAAGGGTCAGGCATCATCCTAAGCAAGGGGCACCACCACCAGATGACGTTATCCCAGAAAAAAGGAGAATTTTCGGTGGTGGCAGAGCCACAATGTGCTGCCTCTTTAACTCTTCAGAGGCAGACGTTAGGTAGGATTCACAGAAGATCCTAGGCCAACACAGCAGAAAAAATATTGAAGTAAAACTGACAACAATTGCACAACTTTTTGCTCCCTGCAGTGTCGTACACCTCAGTATCATTGCAGTTGTTGGACCCCGTTGCCAGGAGTATCAGCCAGAAAAAGTAAGACTGCTTTTATGGTTTCCCATAGGTCCTGAAGACTGTTGCTAATCTCCAAGCCTTTCCCCTTCCTCCAAAGGGAAGGGAGAGAAAAGCAGTTTAAACCTTCAACCCCAAGCGAAAAGGAGTGTCCCCGTAAGGCCCAGTTTCTTCATTATGACTGTTGAGGAAGAGGCTTTTTGGAAATGAGCTCCAGAAAGTTCATAAACCCTCTGTTCATCCCTGATGAGCCCCTGGACACATAACAGCCCATGTGCCGAGCAGAATTATGCTGTCACAGCTGGTAGCAGCAACATGCCCCAAGAGTCAGGCAGAGAGAGCTGGTGCCATGATGGAGAGGATCAGTAGAGCCATCTCATCAGCTGAATTTATTAGGGATTGAGTGCAGCCTAATTCCTCTGCAGAAAGAGCTTTCTTGCAAGCTATGGGTGAATCAGAGGAGAATGACTCAAATGATCTGTATTCCAGCAAATGTTTTATAAAACCTCATGTATCACCCTTTTTGGCTTTGCTGGTTATGTTTTTCTTATCGCTGCCTTATCTTCAAGGACAACTGTTAAACTATATATCAGCTTTAAGGAAGAAATATTTTTGCACAAAGACTGGAGACAAAGCAGAAAATGAAGAAAATGCTTCGAAGCACATTCAGATGCTCAAAAACACAAAGCCTTGGCACAATTTAGGATCCTGGGGTATCCTGCCATCCTAATCTTGGGCTAACCGTGGGCTGACCCACTGCACTAGTGGGTCCTTCCTCTGCCATTCCTTTCCCACAGGAGCTAGCTAGATCTGCATTAGTAGGTACCACTTCTGAGGAAGATACCTGAAGCTCATCTGAAAGTTTTGAACTGCCTTTGAACCTGAAAAAGCTGTGAGCAATCCTCTTTTCTTTAAAGCAATCCTCAGGAGAGACAACTGCATTGAGGCCATTACACTGGCTGCAGAAGGTCGTGCTTGCACAGTCAACCTCACTACGGCCACTTTGTCCTGCAGATGTGAATATTTTGGTTTTAGCTCCTCTGAGCAGGGAAAAATATCCTTCAAATATGAAGGCAGTATATTTTCTCTTTGTTTACTGACACTTTTCCTGCTCAGTAGAGTTTGCCTGTAGTTCATGAATCTAGCAAGCACTTTGAAGTTTTACATGCAGAGGAAGCTTGTTGTGTGGGTTTCTCCAAAGTGTCTCAGCTTTTGGAGTGATGTTTAATTACAGGCATTTTTTTCATTTGTGTTATCAGACTGTTTGAAAATCTATAGAAAATTGAACACCACCATAAGGCCTAATATTTTCAAGTTACATTAAAGACCAATAAAAATACAGCAATGCCAGACAAGATCTTCTCAAGCTATTGTGAAGTTGTTTTGGCTGACACCTAAAAAGCAGATTTTCAGAAGATAAATGATATTATCTTGAAAGCTTCAGTCTCTGCCATTTGCTTTTATTTCAGTTCAAAAGAGACTTGAAGTGCCAGTGCAACTGGGTACATGAAGTCTGATGCACTATTGATAAATTATAACCTCTTCAGATTTGGTATCAAACTACAGATCTTGAAGGGCTGCATATGACACTACCATGATCACAAGTGCTTTGTGATGGATCAGTCCCTCTGAGCTTTGACTTGCCAGCCAAGCCCACTGGGAAGGCACCACCTTTTTCACGCTACAGCACTGTAGAGGGTGTCGAGTGCAATGGGATAATCATCATCTTGCATTAGTTCCTCCTCATAAAGGTGAGAAACAAAGTTGCATGGGGTTGTGGGAGGCGAGAGAGAAGTGACACTAGGAGACCCCAACAGAAGAGGTGATCTTTCCAGAAGTCAGAAATGTCATTAATTGCTTTCTACTAAATGCCATTTGAGAAGGAACTGAAAGTTATTGTCAGTGACGATGTTATATTTACAGATAGGAATCCAGTGCTGCACTTGCAGGGATGCCTTGAATACATGGAGTATCCGTGTTAATCTGCACTCTCTAGCAAAGGCAATCTGGCATCTCCAGAGCCTGTCACAACTGCTGGGCAGGCGCAAAGCTGCGCATGCAGCATGTGCAATGCAGCCCAGAGCTGCTGAGGGTGGCACAACAGCGCAGCAGTTTGATATACCCACTGTTTGGTCTGGAAAATCTGGACGGGGCTGCTTTTCAAATCGTGGTAGTGAAGTGAGTTAGGGCACTTACTTCTCACTCTCGGCGCCTTGACACACCGGCTGACAAACTGCCCGGGCTGTCAGCACGATGCCTCCCTGTTCAGGCTCACACACTTTTCCCTTAGCAAACCACAGCAATCACTGCCATGGGTGCATGGCCACAGCAAGGTGCATAGGGTGGGCTGTATCATCTCAAAACCCACTGCAGCTACTTCAGTGAAGCACAGCTTTGTGATATCCCAAGCAGCCAGGGAATTAATGCTGTGGTACAGACAGACCAGAATAAGGGGGAGAAGAGCTCTCCTGTAGCACTGCAGATCCATTCCAGGTCACTCAGCCATCCAAGGCAAAGAATCCTTCCAGGCAACGTGCTCTCTCCAATTTCAGCCCCAAAGAAGCTGAATGAAAGGTCAAACACAAAACTTGCCTCTGAAATCATATTAATCTATATAAAGGTTTTTGACTGGCAGGAGGATTTGTTAGACTGTGATGTGACGTCATGTGCATGTCTAATAAGAGTTTTGATTGACAGACCAACAATTATTAGATGTGTCTTTATGGGTTATTAAGTCTGTTGAATGGCACTGTATTATTTGAAGAAAAAAGGGGTCACATTTTCAGTTCTATATTTCTTCTGCCAGATGATAAGGCAAAGAGATAATGTTTTATTTATGATGAGGTAATCTGTTTTCTAAGCTTGCTCCACCCACATCCTTTCCTCTGCATTGGTGTATGGTGGGTTACAGGCCCTGGGCAGCAATCAGAGAGCACGTGAATGAACTTCATCAGATACATTAAAAAAAACCAACCCTACAAACCCGCAACCTTGTCCTTTCTAAATACCAACTCTCAGCCACCTGCAATCAGTTGCGCATGAGGGGCAATTCCCAAGGAAGAGAACTGCAGCTGCATCCACTTATTTTGCCCTCCAAGTAGATCCTCAGCTGATGTAAAACAACAGAGCCTATTGCTCTTAGTGGCATAATTTTGCAACAGCTGAGTACATGTTCTTGAGACTTTAAATTAGCCTTGAATGGAAATCTGTGTTTCTGTTAGTGGGCTGGCTAAATAAGGACATGTCTGTAAAACTGCAAAAGTTGCAACAAGGCAGTTAAGAGGAAGACAGGAGGAGTGGTTACTCAGAGCACAGGTATTTGGGGGAAAATTAGTGGAAAATGCTCCTGTGATATATCTACTTTAAATTCTAAGCTGTTCTCGCAAGTCCTGGTTGACTTCATGGGTTGCAGAGCAAATTGTCATAGTGTAGCTCGCAAATACCTATCTGTGGAGTCTGCATTAAAACTCCATGTATTGCTCTGACTCTACCTTTCCAGCATTTGCGTGAACCCAAAAACGCACTCTGTGAAAACAGAATAAAGCTACAGCAGGAAAGAAAACATGGGTAGAACATGTTGCAAAGAGCAGAAGAACTGAACCACACAGAGCATTAGTTAATGTTGTGTTTTGGGAGCTGAAAAACGGAAAGAAGTTGAGAATGCTGCAAACAGATGCAGGTTCTCCAGCTCTATCTGGGGACATCAAGTGGCAGCAGCAAACAAGTCCCGTGGCTGGATGGCTGGATGAAGTGCAGGGTTGGAGAACTGCATCCTATTAAACCATAAAGGCCTTGGCTAGGTGAAACCAAAGTTCTTTTTGCCCTTGCACTAATGACTTAATTCTACAGTTTTCACTCAGGGAAAATTTTTTTGTCATTTCTGGTGCTCCAGGAATAATATTATGTGAAGGAGAATCACCAGCCTTTGAAAGCTAAGTACAGTTTCTGTTTGAAATGAAAACAGCTGTTGGCACACCCTAGGTGAAGATGGTCTGTGACATTGCTGTCAAAGGTGAAGCTGTCTTTAGACTTCAGGAGGTTGACAAATGCTGACCAGGTGATCTCAAAGTCCTTCAATGTTTATGATTTTTACACTGACACAAAATATTCCAGTACTTTCACCTAAAAGTGTTTGGAGTCTAAGTGATTAAAGTGTTTGGCACTGCAGCCGGTACAGTACGAAGGATAACTGGTAAGCAATCACATGCATGTGAAAAATAAAGGACTAAGTGATAGGAGCAGTTGACAGGATAAATACGCCATTACATTGGGTATGCTAGCATCTCTTTTCTGACTCATATTGACTAGCTGAATTGTGTAATACTCCACGGTGTTTGTGAAATGGGCCCATTATTGTGATGTCTAACACTACCAGAAACGATTGTGTTGAATCTCTTTTTTCCCAGAGAAGAGACTCAATCAGGGAGATAGTCACTTCAGCTGAGAAATACTTGTCCTTGGATAGGAAAAATATTTTAAAATATCAAAGTGGTGCTTTGTCAAAGATAAAGTTTGTTCTTCATAGTGATCCAGAGCTAATGAATTTTGGAACATGACATGTATGAAATACTTTCTCAATACATCTGAAAATTATATTCTATATAATAAAGTGACGTCAGCATTGAAAATACAGTGACGAATGTTCTAGTACCCCAGAGCTGAATGGGAAAACTGGGAGAAGAGGAACAGGAGCTGTTGCCTGGGGCAGAGTCACTGCGAGAAGGCTGCAGCAGTGGAAGAGGCTGTAGCACTGTGTCCTCTGCAGATCCAGCACAGGACCTGACCTGGGCCATGACGGGTACACCTCCAAGCAAAGTCCAGCTGCAATAACTGTTGTGTTTTGGAAAGGAGATTGTTCTTCTGCAAGGGCACTGGGACTGATCAGAGCAGCTGCTGCAATTGGTGAAGGCAAACATGGCTCACTTTTGTCTGTAGACATGGACCAAAAAGAGGGATCTGCCAAGATCCCTTGCCTGGGAGCCACGCGTGTGGCTCTGGTATTGAGGTCTTCCTGCACCAGCCCTCAAGAGGGGAGGTACCACAAGGGGGATCCACAGAGGAGGCAGGCCCAGGCTAAAATTAAACAGCTTGGCAAATGTCCGGCTCCTCTCCTGATGCCAGAACAATGGCACGAGCCTTCACTGGTCACCCCCTCCTACAGCTCTTCTCTCCTTCCTGGGTGAAAACTTTTCTCCACTCCCACTTCTTGGCCCTGAATGCTTTGTGTAGACGCTGGGTTGAGTCACAGGCAGAGCTGGTAGTGATAACCGCCCTCAGGGTAATCTCGGTGTCTGAATATAATGTTTGCTCGATTATTTGTAACCCGCTAAATTGCGAGCTTCACAGTCTTTGCTCTTATTCAATGCCATAAATAGTGTTAATGCAACACTTATCATCAAGCCTGCATGATGCTGATAGGTTTTCAGTTCATAAATCGCATGAATTTGTCATTTCTCTAAACCACTCAACATGAAAAATCACACATCTCTTGTGTCAAACTGCCCAGAGTTAACAATCTACGTTTACTTCACCTTATGGAAAGTTCAGCTCTATTTAAAGCCAACTGAGACACACACAAAGAAGTAATGGAAGTGTCATTAGAGGGAGATGTATGGTCAGGCTCAGAAGAGGCTTGCTGTACCCAGCACAGAGCCGAGGGAGACAGGTAGCGACCGAAGTCAGTGATGGAGATATCCACTGACCTCAGAGGGAGGAGTCCTGTGTGCAGGCTGGATCAGGGACTGTTGGGAAACCTGCCTGATGCTGAAACCAACACAAGAGTAAAGCAATGAAGCACAAAATGTGATCTCAGACTTGGTATTTCTGCTGCTGGGAATGCGCTCCTTCAGCTGTCATTGCAACTCTGATTGGGTTCCTGTAAAAGGAAATTATCAAGCCATTAACAGGGTCAATTTAGTTACTCCAGTCATGTTGAGCTCTGCCTTTCCTATTGTATGTCCACAGCCTAGCTGCTCAAACTGTTTCCAGTAGTTAGCTGATGAGTTTTATAGAGTGGGCAGTTACATATCAATAACTGCCATGACAGCAATTGAACTAATTTCCTATATGCCACAAACAGTCCCCAAATGTAGTCATGATCACAGCCACAGTTACAGTCCTGAGCGATCTGGCCATCGCAGTTTGGGTGCCCCAGCCAACGGGAGCTGTGGAGATGCGAATAAACCTCTGCATCTATTTTTCTGAGTCTGTGCTGTCGTTTGCCTCCTGGGTGAGTCCTGGGCGGGGCCATGACCCTTTGCAATGGCATGTGGTGGTGAGTCTGTGCTGGATACACAAGGTGATTTGGCAGCAGGTATCTTGATACTGAATTTGCCCTTATCACCAATGATAACATGAAGCATGATGCAACCTCTAAGTGGAGAGGACACCTGATGGTTGATTGACAGGATGTGGCTGTAAAGTTCCTCAGGACTGACATGAAGTATTTGGTAACGGTGAGTGAGTACTGAGTGTGGATTTAGTTACCCCAGTGTTTTCCGTGGTGATGTATGGGATGAGGGAACTGGACCAGAAGCAGGAGCTCCATACGTGTTTGGCTCTAGCTTCTCCATCTCTCCGGTTTTGAAGCAGAGTCTTGTGTAAGTTTGTATTGAGAATATGATATCCTAATGACCTCCAGGGCTGCAATATGCTGTACAGAACCCCCTTTGCTTACTTTTCTGTAGCATTATTTCAGAGCAATTACTGATTGCTAACATGTAATTTAGCAAGGATGGGATCAAAAATTTAGGCCTCGCTGTAGCATTTATGACCCTTCAGAGCCACTAGATTTCTTTTTTTGCCTTAATCTGAGCTAACTGATCCCACTGTTCAGGATTAATATACTGAAGGATTTGCAGCCTGTTGAATGGCTTACCAGTATAATAAAATACAAGTGATGTGCAGCAATTGTCTACCCTGCAAACACACGGACATCCATGTGAGACCTGCAGCCACACGATAAAAAGCAAGGACTGGCTAGTACTACGTCTCCCAGACACCATGGGGGAAAGGAAAAGCTAGTCCCTGAATTAATTCTAAGTTAGAGGGGTGATGAGTGTAAGGGAAATAAATTTAACTTTGCAAAATGTTTAGCAGCTGACATGATAGGAAGTTTAAAGTCCGGTCAGATGTCTCACACTGTGCATCACTCCACACCGCATCTCTTCAGCCAGCGCTGGGCAGCAGTGAGAAAACAGCATCAACAGTGGAGGATGGAGTGCCCAAGGGAGGAGAAATTCTCTTTGTTTGAGCAGTTGGTGATGTAGCACTGTGGATTCACTGCTAGTCCTATCACTTCAAGAAACCACCGGGCACAGACAAGCAGAGGAGCCCCCATGTGACATGCAGCACCTGGGTGCAGGGTGACATGTGCTGCAGGTGAAATTTCCACACTGAGTGGAGGGAATGGGGGCCACAGCCTTCAGTGGGTTTGTGGTGAAGTGAGTGCTGAAAGAAAATAATCTTTTGCAGGACTTAAGGCATGGCAAGATGCTGTGTTAATGAGCTGGAGACTCAAGGGACCATTTTGGAGAGCAGAAAGGGTTCATAACACTGGCTTCTTTTCGCTTCAGGGAGGGATAGCTAAGGAGTGTCTGTAGCTCAAGTACTGCTCACTAAGAAATCGCACTACTAAGGTCATAATCCACAATCTTTCTGTACCAACTACCTTACCTTTGAGGAGACAAAACTGCATTTACCACCTATATTATAGCACAGAGCATCGCTTGATCGCCACGGGGGAGGGTAAACAGGTTTTGTTTCACTACTCTATTTATTCAGCTGTATTTTCTCCACCTCTCGCTACAGCTGGGATCTATTCTCCGCTACAATAGCTGACAAGACACCTACAAGCTCTGAGCATGAGGTGGAGGATTTCCACCGCGGGGCAGGCAGGTCCTCCCAAGCATGTAGTTGAACAGCATAAAAAACTCACCCATGAGCACTGCTTTAACAACCTGAGGCTCTGCAAAGTCTGGGGTGCCCTAGCAATACCCCCTGAGACACAGCAGAGCGGGGTGGGTGACACCCTGCATGCAGCCTGGCCCCTCACCAGCACGACTGCATGCCATCGCTTCTGCCAGGAAAAGGGGCTGCTCCCAGCATGAGTTATGGTTGCTAGCAGGGTCAAGGTGTCATAGCATGAGAGAAACGGGATTATCTAGCGCCTAAAAGGGTCAGACTGGGAATGCATTTTTTTGTGTTATTTAATCCAATATTAATGAAAAAAAAAATTGTCCTACAAACTGTTAACATGTCTCAATCCCATGAAAGAAAAATGACACCGTCCTCATTCACCCAAGAGTTTATATCACATTGAAGGTGCTCTTCCTTTCTGAAATGCTGCAGGGATATTTTGAACCCTGTTTAAACTGCTGATTTTTCTTTGTTTTGTTAGTCACAATCTCATCTCCTGACGAGCTCAGTCTCTGTCAATGGCCTTAAGCAAAACAGTGCTGCAGCAGGCAAAAGGAGGTGCAGAGGGGAAGGGGACCTATGGTACCCTGCAAGGAGGCGGCAGAGTTGGATGAGGAGGTGGTCCCCCTTGCTCTCTCACTCTCTCACAGCCAGGATGTATGGCTGGGAGATGAGCCGCCTTCTTCCCCTGGGACTGGTCCCCTTTGGAGGTCTGTCTGCCCAGGCTCCACCTCAGTCAGGTGTGGAGGCACTGCAGGGCAGAGGCCCTGCCAGCAGTAGCAGCTGCACCTCTGTATGTGGTTTCCTATCCCCATCCCAAATATTTGCCTTCCACTGGCATTAGAGCTGCACAAAGTGCACTCTATAAGAGTTCGGGGGCTGAAGGCAACCCTGGGAATCACCCCAGGCACTCGGAGGTTTTGCGATGAGGCTGGGCAGGATGTCCTCATGTTTCATCGGCTCCTGCCGAGCCCAGAGCTGAAATGTAAAGTGGAAGATCATGCAGAGTAGATGACAGGTTGTCTTAGCATCTCTGTTAATACCATGCTCCACATCCACAGCAAGGGGCATCTGAGTTTAGCTTTTGCATTAATGTTATACAGAACATTTGTAATGCTCAAAGCAAACTCCTGCAGGGGAAACACAAAGCCACCATAGGTCCTGTGTGAGTAAGGAATTGCAACAGATGTGGAGGTGGCTCCTATCCTCCCTCCCACCACCTTGTTGTTTGGAGAAGGACAGTCCCCACACGACATCTGCTGGGATATCCTCCAGCATCTGAAGTTACCTTCTTGTCTGGGCACCTCCACCAGTGTGGTACGCTAACCCTGACCTCAACTATTCATGGGCAAGAGTTTAAAAGAGGCTGACATTATTGATAGCATGTTTTGTTCCAAATAGATCACCTCACAGCTGGTTTAACAGACAGTCATATAGATTTAGCTGCAGTGCCATTTGTCCTTCACTCATTTTTGGAGCTGAATTTAACCAAATCTTCAGTAACTTGTCAAATTCTCACACAGTCAAACATTCTCTCTCCTTTACTCAAGATATTCAAGGACTCAGCATCTGAGGTCTAGGCTAGGCACCAGCAGGGCAAACCGGGACACCCCAGCCAGAACTGGGACTGAGTTCTGCAAAGTGCCTCAAACATGGGGAGTGGAGAGGTCATGTTGTAATTCTTTCTTCATCTCTTCAGAAAGTGAATGTGTGATAAGAAAAGCAAATGAGGCTGGGCTTCCCTACAGCACCTCCTAGTACAGCAGGATCCCAGTAGTCTCCAGGAATTAACCCTGATTAAACTCCCAGACATCCTCTAATGCAAGTTGGGACTAAACCCTACAGTTTTCCAACAAAACTTATAATTGCCAAAGAACTTGATTGGATTTCAGATTCTGAACTCCCTTGGATAATCTTCTGATAATCCTTGCCTAATATCACAGTATTTAAACAATTCAAGGCAAGTACATGAAGATTAATTAATTCAGCCTACTCAAGTTCTCCAAAGCAACTTTAGAAACCCTGGAATGCAACTTGATGTCAAAGTTCAAAAAAACATATTTTCCACTTCCTTGGTATTTTTAATGCTCCTGAAACTCACACAGATACAACAAATTCACAGAAGTGCCGTGCAGATATTGAGAAATTTACATTAAAGTAAACTGTAAGAATAAGAATTAGAGCATAATAAGGTCAGAACCACAGGTTTACAGACAGAATAAAATTAAGATTTATTTATTTATTGTTCAGCCAACAAGTTGGGTGAAACAGCAAGAAAATGTTTCTGTCCACAAGCCCTAACAATGAAATCAGAAGCAGCAAACTTAAAGCTTTGCAAGTCTGGATGACATTGTTGCTGAATTTTACTGAACAAAAGTGACAATTTGACTGGGAAGCATAGAGCAGAAGGAGACATTAGCAAGAAGCCTGAGGTGGGGAAAGAGTAGTTATTGTATGCTGTATATATTGCAGAGTATTGATGGTTCATCCTGGGTCAGGGGAAAATAATATATCCTAAAACTAGTATCTCCACTAAATTCCTGATTTTTAGTACTCTGCAGAGTTACGAATTTTCATTCCCAGGTTCATCTTTTGAAGGTCTGTCTCAGGTTTCCCTTGAGGACCAGGGCTGGAGCAGTATCAGCTGTTCTGTGGGGAATATGCCCTAGAGAACCCCAAGTTTTCCTAATTTCTGTACAAAAGCTGTGTCTGGCGGGGAGAGGTCTCTGGTTGTTGCCTGTGTACTTGCTGCAGAGCCCTCGTGCCCCAGCTGCAGGCGCAGGACCTGGAAGCCAGCAGGTCCACCAGCCCCAGGGGTATGCTGGCTCCACAGTACAAGCCCGGCTGGGATGCAGGGGCACTCACCCAGCCCTGGCTGGTGGGAAGCACCTGGCACCGGGGTTGTAGAGGGTTGCTTGTCGCAGAGTAGCAGGAGGGAGGCAGGGAGTTCTGCAGGTCCAAAATGCCCTGGGGCTGGAAAGCAGAAGAGGAGGAGGATGGAGGGTTACTCCTCGTTCCTCACTTTGGGGTAACTTGAAATAAACACACTGCACAAGTGCCCTGGCTGCACAGGGACAAGCTCTCCTCCCCAGAGCTTTTCAGCTCTGCCAGACAGATAAGTAGAAAAGACATCTGCCAGTGAGGGGAGTTCGACTGGCTTGAAAATTTGCGACTGTGATTTGGACCCTTGTCATGCCCACGTATTGTGTCACTGAGAGAGGAATTCAGTTACCATGGGTTACCCTATCAGTACGGGGACCAAGTGCCTCCCCTCCCAACAGCTCTATAAAAAGAGTCTCTCCAAGATAGCCCAGTGGCTCCTGCCTACCAGCGCAGACTGGGAGAAACTTGGCCGCGGGAAGAGAGGGAGGGCCGCCGGAGGAGCTGTCAGCATGCCGTCTGCTTTCCAGTTTCAATGCCACTTTGTTCTCATCTTCCTGGCAGCCTCCAAGGGGGAAACCAGATACCTAGAGGTGAGCAATGGGGCTGATGACTAAAGCACTTCACTGGGCTTTTAGCTGCTGTCTTCTAACTTGTACTCTCAGCTTTCAAGCACTGCGCTTTTTCTTCTCTCCCCTCCTGTTCCCACTCCTCCTGCATTAACCTACACCTGGGTTACACTAATGCAACCATCCCATCCCCATCTCCTCCCCCCCTCCCCTTTTATCAAACCTGCATTTTTGCTGAGGATTTAAGAAACTTGCTGTTCACTGAGCTGCTGGGCTCACCTCTTAGGTGCCAGGTTTGCTCCCTTCTGCTGCAGGTTGGCAGCTTTCTGACCCAGCTCTTCTACAGCTGCACTGTTCTTGGAGGAGGGATTTAATCTGGTGCCTGTTCTTGAGACATGCAGGGAGGGGGCTGCATTTCTCCTTGCCTCAGCCTCTTCTTAACCTCTTCACCAGGTGAGGGATGCCAGTGAAGATGAGCCCTTCCTACTCCTCAGTGAAGATCTGAAGAGAGAGCTGTCTGCAGGGCAGATTTACCGGCGGTCGCTCCGTGAGTTTCTCTGATGCTCTGCTGGGGATCATCTGTGGGTGGGAGAGTCCTAGAGGGAGCTCAGGGAAGAGAAAGAGGATATTTGAGCATGGTAGAGCTGCAAATGCCTTTTGCAAGGGCGGAGAGAAGAAAGACAAAGTGTTCTAATCTCAGAAAAACTGTGACTAAGGCAGACAGATCGAAATGGGGCTCTGAAAAGAGATTGGGGCTCAGAGTTGAGGTTCCTCAACAGTGGGAGGAGGATGAGGATTGTCCACTCATGTCCCTGGGCAGAGTCACATCTCCAGGGGAAGTGGCAGGGGTGGAGAAGCTACGATTAGAGAGAAAGCTGAAGGAGCGGGGTGTTTGTGCACTTGTGCACACACACACACAGAGTTTTCTGCCCAGAGATGCTTTGACATGTCATCCCCCCTGCACCCCCTCATCACACGCTTGTTCTCACATCTGTGAATTACTATTCATCCTCCAATGCTCACCAGGCTCCTAATTGCTTCAGCTGGTTCTTTCTCTCCCCACCACCAGCTGGGTCTCTGCGTGGGGTTCTCTCCTCGTGCCCTCCTTCCCTGCGCTGCGGGAACTGGTGCTGAGTCTCCGTCCCCAGCAGGCTGAGGCAGCAGCCCCATGTCTCTGTTTCTGCAGGGTGCATCGACATGCTGAGTATAGAGGGGCAGTTCACCTTCACCGCAGACCAACCACAGCTGCACTGTGCAACCTTCTTTATTGGGGAGCCTGAGGAGCTCATTACAATAGATTACAACTTCATAAACATTGACTGCCAAGCGGGCGATTTCCTGAAGGTAAGAAACTTGCAAGTCCTGCTGCAGTTCCCCTTCCCTGCTCTCATCTGATGTGTGAGGTATTTGCTACGTGTGTAAGGGGCAAGCAAACATGTGTGTGCGCAAGTGTGTGTTTGTGTGTGCAGAACAGGCTTTCACAAAGCAGCCATCTCTGGGACAGTGGTTCCTCCTCCCTGAGGCACTTTGGGTATGTCCCCACCACCATCAACCTCCAAAAGCAAAGTTGGATGCAGGCTGAGGATCATTCACCAAAATGCAACACTGGCTCTTCTGAACTTTTCCAGCAGCAGCTCTACTGACTTTCTATACCTGGGGGACTGAAATCAAAGTCTGGTCAGTACGAGTCCCTCAGCCCCGTTAGGAAGGTTTTCTCACTACACCATGAATCACCCAAGCCATGCAGATAATGATATGGCTCTCTGAATGGCTGTTACTGCTCCAGGACCTCCGCTCGCAGGTCACTTAGCATCAGCTTATTAATGAGTGGATCATTGCAGGCTTTCTTTCAAATGGCCCTGCTAGAGCTTTTTACAATGTTGGCTCTGAAGAGAAAGAGGTGCATGGCTCAGAGCCATTTATATTCTAGTATCAAAAAACTTTACTAGCGCGTTTTGCTGGCAGACAGAAGCATTGACCCAGAACCAAACTCATTCCAGGAGAGAAGGGGAGGCTCAAGAGCCGCTGGCTGCTCCCCTCACCTTGCGCTCTGCCCTTTGTGCTGCCATGGCTGTGTACAGCACAGACCCCATCCTGTCCAGTGGTGAGCTGAGCTCCAGGGACGAGGAGCAAAGCTTCCCTTCAGCCCTTTCTTTGTCTCCTTCTCTTGGAGACATGCTGTCTGCCTGCTCGCTTTGCCCTGGGGAATCCTGTCCCTTCATCCCACACCCCTGTCTAGGATGTCTCCCCACGTTGCTACAGTGAAGCTGATTTCGGCCTCTTGTGGGTCCCAGGATTTTGTATCTAGACTTACAGCCACTTATGGAGACTAGAAAAATGCCAAGAGATCTTTGAGGCTTTATAGAGGTTTCTTTCCTTTGATCACGGGGTCCCCGGTTTCTGCATTATACTACTGTATTTATACAGGCAACTTTTCCCTGGTGAAATTTGGGCACACACATCTCATTGCTTCAGAAAATTCACAGTCCTGGCAAATCCAGAGACTGATTCTTCAGCTTTTCTGTGAGGAAGTCCCACACATACTCACATTAGGATTACTCACCAAAGCAATGGCAGGATCCGGTCCTTGTAATTTCAAAGTATTGACTGGAGTGTAGAAGGAATTACTAGGTGAGAGTAGCTAGGAGGGAATTGAAACAACAAGGCAGGCAACTGCACAGCTATGCTAGACACAATACAGATTTCCAGTTCTGACACATTTCTGACACACTTCCCTGAAGATAGTGAGGGCCATTTTTTGCTATTTTTGTTGTGAAGGAAAGATTTGTGGAGGTTGCTGCTTAAGGTCCAGCCAAGTAGGCAGCATTTGTTCTGCTTTCTAGTGGTTAGGACAAGCTGAAAGAACAGATGCAGGAGAGAGCAATGCCTCTGCCAATAATTTCTTCCTGAAGTTTATGGTATTCCAACACCTCTGGAAGGCCTCTGGGCCCATTAATGACAAGCTGCAAAACATGGATGGCAGAAAATTACAGGCCAGATCAATGAATTTAATGCCAGAGTTTGAGAGGGCGGCTTATGTTTCATGTGGCGTCCAAATCAATCTGGTCAAAAACTTCTCATAGTAACAATGAAATTGCAATAGTAAGAAATAAAAATAAGGATGTAAATGTAATGATGCTGGACCAAGAAGAACTGCTTCCCTCAAAAAAAGGTCACGAAAATTGTCACCTGAAGGAAATAAAGACAATGTTAAAATTTATACGTATCCCTTTCCTAAATACAGACTGAAGCATGTATAATTAGTTAAATGATAGGAAATCAATAAATACAAAGAACTTTTGTTTTTAATTGGTGGCTTGGAACAGGCCATCTGGTGTCAAAATAAAACAGTGTCTGTAATACTTCATGTTTCTGTTCTCTCTGCGATAAGAAAAATCCTTGTTTTCAATTATTGAATGCCTGTAGGTATTTGATGGTTGGATACTCAAAGGAGAGAAATTTCCCAGTTCCTTGGACCATGCCCTTCCCACTTCCCAAAGATATGTAGACTTCTGTGAAAGTGGCAGTATTCAGGGGAGCATCAAGTCATCACAGAACGTGGCAATGATCTTCTTCAGGATTCACCAGCCAGGCAAAGGATTTGCCATCACAGTCAAGAAAACTACCAACTTCTTTCGTAAGTCTGTGTTTTATACTGTCAAACGGGCTTGCATTTGGGGCAGGAAGCAAAATGAATGTGTTGGTTTTCACTGAATTTTCTTGCGGGCATTATCTGTACTGACATGGCTCCAGTAATGCCAGTGGAGCCACATACACCTGCACACCTGAAGATTTGACTCAGGGACAGTGTGTGCCTCAAGCTAAAAATAAGACAGTGAAATGTAAGAGATAACTTAGGCATGGCTAAAGCCTCACTCAGGACCAGAAGGCTCTTTCTTTCAAAGAAGATCTCTTCCAGTCTGTCATGTTTCAATACATTTGGCTACAACACATAGTAATAATTTAGAGAGTTTAATCTCAGAAATTTCTAGATCTGGGTCAACAATGAGGAAAAAATATTTGAAAAAGTTCAACAGCAAAAAAAGAGTCTTGAATAGTTCTGTGATAGTTATGAGTGATACATGATCCCGAGAATCTATTTGCAAGTTATTTCCCTAAGGTTGTGGGCTGGCAAGGTACAATTAATGGTCACTTGCATCGCTTTTCCAAGAGGGGAAGGACATTTAACAGTTACTGTTCAGGCCAGTCTGATTTATCTGCCTCACCATGCAAAGTATGAAGATGATGGCATGTCTGCCCTGTCCTTACTCCAAGTTGTTCAGACACAAGCCTGCAAGCTGGGTCTCCACGCTGACGTGGCTTCATGCCCATGGACATGATTATTGTGTGCAGCTGCTGGAGGTGGCTGGTGTCCTTCACCGGTGTGCTGAAGCAGCTGCTGGTGCCCAGGTCTGTGTGGAGGATCCTTTGGGTTGCACACGCAGATGATAAACTGCTCGCTTACCTGAACTGTTAAGTTTGAACTTCAAGATGAAATCAGCATGTACTTGTTCTAGTTTCAATGGGACGTTTTGCAGCGTAAAGCACTCCCGTTAAGAGAAGCAGAATAGGACATAGGTGTTTGCTGGCAATATTGGGTGATAACCTGTCAAAGCTAAAAAAAAATCCCTGCATCTGTCTTTAGCCCCCTTCAAACTGGCAAACAGTATGAGCCCCCAACAACATGAGCCTCTGATGTACGGATGTGGGGTGTGAGTTCTCCCGTTGACCGCTTCACGCTGAAGTTCTGCCTTGCGCTACACAGTAAAGAATGGGCAGGGAATTTTTAGGGAACAAATGCTGTGCAAGAACCCCAGAAAATGCCATATGCATATTTTTCAGTGTTTGGCTGTAACTCTCAGTAATTAAATACTCTGTTAGTGCTGAAAGTACATCATTTTGCTACATGCAGTGAGGACTGCACAAGTAACTCTTGTATCTTCTCCCGTGTCCCAGCTTGCAATGTCATCTCTCAGACTCCCTCAGGAAGGTTTACCATGGTCATTCCTCATCAGCACAGAAACTGCAGCTTCTCCATAATCTACCCAGTGGTGATAAAAATATCTGATCTTATTCTGGGACATCTAAATGGCCTCTTTTTAAAGGTGAGTTATTTGTTTCCAAAAAAATACAACCACATGCAGTTTTCCTGGGCATGGGAGAAGGAAGGACGTGAAGCAGGGGTAGCCTGTGGCACTGGCTTCTAGGACATCTGTGCTCCAGACCATGTGCGCGTACGCTGGGGGCTCTGGTTTCCCCCCAGAGATGAGGGCTGGGTCTGTCTCTGTTGATATTGTCTCTGTAATGTTGAAGAGGCAATCAAACTATGCCAAGTATTTTTAATGCCTGTAAATATTGCTTGCCACAACAAAGGGTAAGAATTTCATTAGAAAGAAAGGATTGCTCTCCTGAAGAGCTATCTGTCTGTATTTAAACTAATGAAAGCAGCAACCATGCTGAACAGAGAAAGGAGACATGGGTTAGATAGTGAGGAATTAGCATGGAGAAAATAGAGACATGCTCACAACTGATTCCCTGCTCAGCCTGCTGAGCATCCTCTGCTCCATCTGCTCTGATGCATATCACAGGGCTGGGTTTGGCCACAGCATTTGGTGCTTGGTGATAACTAGGCAGGAAAGGACAAGAGCTGTTGGTGGCACACTGTGCCTCGGAGGCCTAAGAAGGTGCGAATTCGAAAATAGCCAGAAGGATAAGAGCAAGAAAGTTTGTTTTCTGCTGCCAGTGAATCTGGCAGCCTAGGTCCTTCATGGGGACTGCCAGTGTCCGAGTTTATTTATTCAGCATTGGGCAGAAAAGGGACAACAGCAGGAGAATGATAAAGAAATCAAGCACTTAAACAGCAGCATATGGGTGACAGCCCAAAGGTGCACAAGGTGTCCATGCAAGATGTATTTGACAAAAAGCATTAATTTTCAGGAAAAGAACACTTTTGAGTCTAACACACAGTGAGCCATTGTTGTCATACAAAACTGCCCTTTAGGTGAAATCCTACTTTAACTAAACTTTGCCAGAATAGCTCATTTTAGCAACACTTATTGCTTAGGAATATGTATGGTATAGTGGAACTGAAGTTCCTGCCTGCCAGCTGCGTGTGGGCACACGTGCAGCCCATGCCTGTGTTAATTTGATTACATGTCTAAGCATCCAGAATCAGATTACTTATCTGCACTAGAATCAGTTGAATCAACACCTTAACTACTTGTCAGTAGTTTTCAGTGCCTTCTTAGGTCTCTTTTTGGAATCCCTTAAGGAAATTAACTGACTAAAGTCAAATTGAAGTAGTGCTGCTCAGGATGGGAACAGCCTGATTTCACACAGGTTTGAGCACACAGGACTTGTAAAACCTACTGTTGGCTGCAGTCATGTCTAGAGAACTGCTACCTTTTAAAGATAAATGATAAAAAACTTTTAATCTCTGCCTTTTTAGAAACCATCAGCAGGCTGTGCAGGAGTGGGAGATTTTGTAGAGCTTTTAGGAGGAACTGGCTTAGACCCCTCCAAGATGTTTCCACTAGCTGATCTCTGTCACTCCTTTCATGGGTCTGGTAAGATCTCCTTCTTCCACTTACCTGCACATTATAAAATAATTAACCACAGGGAGTCATGCAGAGCGCCGCCCCCCC
>Ga0065711_1027474_pt1 | contig 49027 bp, 19 predicted proteins | sample Hoacrofraction12_FD_59098 | JGI IMG/M metagenome (GOLD analysis project Ga0065711, IMG submission 59098) | Hoatzin crop microbial communities from Cojedes, Venezuela - Epithelial fraction 12 v2 (version 2) | ecosystem: Host-associated > Birds > Digestive system > Esophagus > Crop | place... | reverse complement strand
AAAAAAAAAAAAAAAAAAAGGAAACAAAACAAACAAGTCCTGGGTCTTGAAGTGAACTGTAAGAGTATTTGAGATGTTCTGGATCTGAAGAAGGAGTAACACCAATACTAATAGTAACAAAAAAACCCAGACAAAATAAATGAAGAATGAATGCCAGGAAAAATAAAGTATGGCTTTGAGGGCTATTTTGATACCATTGTATTCAGAACATTAGTTTCAGGGTAGCTTTTAATGACTCAGAATCACCTTTGTCTATTCATATTTGAATTCTGAAGTATAGATGATATTTTTTCAATGGTATTCACTGAATAAATGAGCTCCACTAACCATTGACTGCGAGAACAATAAACACTATTCTTGTTAAGAACTCTTGCTGAGGCAGGCCTTGGTTGTACCATGTATTGCTCAGTTTGACTGTGCTTACTTACAAATCCAAGCTGAACAGAGTTTCCCCATTGCAAGGATCACTGGGTAAAAATCTACAGTGAGGTTTATCCAGGAGGTGAAAGTAGATAATGTAACAAGACGTTCTGATTTTAGAAACAGTGAATTCCTTCTCCTACAGAAAACAGTAGGCGATTGTATTATGGACTTCAGCATAATTACCTGATACATACAGATTTCATCACAGAAACCTAAAAAAGCTGGGACACCACAGATAATAATTTGAAAAAAAAAACAACAAACACCAACAGTATGCTTCAAACACATGAAGGACTTTTTCTTCTCTTCTGTCTGCAAGTTTTTATGGCTTTTTTTTTACTTCAATATCACCTGTAACACAGTGTGCAATACATATGTAAAATAGGTTAAAGAGGCTTTTTCCCCCCTTGGTCAATTTACAAGGAACCAGACAAAAATAAACGAGTCTTTATGAACAGAAGTCACAAACATACTCTGTAAATTAACATACATCAGATGCTGCAAAAAATCAGCACATCACGAATTCAGATCAAACATGGACAAAGAAAGAGGAATGACAGGCTCTTTGTTATCTTTTAGAGAGGTAATTGGAGGTTTCTGTATTGATAATATAATGGAACATATTCCAGTATCAATAACACTCTTAAAATCACAGATAACACTGTTGACTCCAGTCAAGTCATTCGGGATTTACACAGGTGTAAGTGAGAATAAATACATTTTGACCTGACTGCAGTTTTCATTCTTTCATCCACCTGAAAATATCTACGGTATCTTCTCATCTACAAATATGCTCCTCATTTTTAAACTGTCAGTACAGAAAAGGCTAAAAGGTGATGTGAGTGGGCTTTTCTGTATGACTGCATCTTCTAATGTTCATGAACCACATATACACATGGTGTAAAATAACTTTTTTTCATATATTTTCTAGTAAAACCAGAATGCATTTCAATGATAAAGGGTTTGGTCTTGTAAAAACTTCATCTGGCACTAAGATCACACATAAAGGCTCTCCCACACGTCAATGGGATTGCTCGATGGCACAACTTATTCCACCACAAGCATTCATTATATTGGGCTCTAATTTAGCCCACAGGCACACTCTGATAAAAAGCAAAAACACACCTAAATTTCAACATATTTTCAGTTAAACTATGACTGTTTAACAGTACTCAGCAAATGGAGTACTTCTTCAAGAAACAAAGCTCATTTATGGAAGTTGGAAGGAAAGATCAGAGAAAACAAAAGAGCAAATATCATTCAGAAGCTATGCTTTTACAGTTCAAGGCAAACTATTGTGGCAGCAGTTAAAGCAAAACAATAGCACCAGCACTTCCTCTGCAGCAGTGGTGGACCCATCTGATGACTCATTAATGCAAGAGAATCATGGGACCCAATAAGACAGGGCAAATCCCTGTTACTAGTCCAGGTGAAGGCAAAATGCTATTCCACTGGGCTTGTTTTTCTTCTTTCAGCAAATTCCCACATAAAAACATGTGCCAACTTCAATAGTCTCTGAGTTTTAAATATTTTGCAGATCTCATTTTTTTCTCCTTCAATTCAGGGACTCAGCCTGTACTTTTAAAATGTACTTTTTATTCTTATGGGAGGGTTTTTTCATAGCCATTAAAGTAGACAAATAAAAGTTAGGTCTCCTGGCTTCTATTCCCAAATCTATTCTTATTTCAAGTGGTCAATGGCTCTGTCCTTGTTTACAAGGCTGTAGACAGAAATCCTTATAGTTACCTACCTCAAAGGGGTTTGGTTAACAGTGAGACTTCATTAATGGTTGCAAAGCAATAGGAGTGCTGTGGATAAAATGTTTACTGCAAGTACATGGTAATTGTCATAGAAAGAATAACCTCTTTAACAGTGGTAGATTTTTTGCATCCTGCAGGTCTGTAAGGTGTGGGTAATGTCAGTGCTATAAATCCTATACAAAGCCCATTCAAATTCTTCTAATACGGCTTTAACTGAGAAGGAATGTGGAATAAATCTGGACTCCATAGATTAGGACTGAGGTGAATCAGACACTGTATGTCCTGAGGAATCAGATAAAGTGTAGTCAGCTCACTGATCTGTATCAACACATTAATGATTTATGTAGCTTTTAATTTACAACACAGACATATCTAAAATAATCAGGTAGAGGTAGGCATTAAAAATTCACTACATGGGTCGTAAAATTACTTCTTATTCAAGTGACTTCAGATTTGTATTTCATTAAGGAATAATTTTAATTTACTTTTAAGCAGTTTATAAACAGAGATTTAAGAACTCTTGGAAGCTGATTATGCAGAACTACTTTTATGCATTCAGTACATTTAAGAGTCTTTTTTCCAAGCTGTTTTAATTTGTTTGAAGGCACATTGAAAAAATATGGCTCGATAATTTGATGGGGGAAAAATTCTTTCAATTTATATAAAACAGTGGGTCTATTTTGTTTGCATTTTTTATACATGCATAAAAGCCAAAAAAAAGATCAAAGGGGATTCTGCTCTCCCTACAGATCGAGCCTGATTGTATCCCTCTCCTGCCACTACAACAAGCTCTCATCTTGGAGCTGATTGTAGCTTGGCTGCATTTAAGAAGCTGCATTTCACTCAGCTGCTGGAGAACTGTTTTCCTGCTTACTTGCAAGTGTTTATTTTCTGCCATTTTTCTTGATCACCTGCTGCAAAAATCTGTAAAACAATAGCAAGTCTAGGGTCAGTTTAAACACAAATTAATCTTGCTCAGGTTATTTAGCAAATTTTCTCTTCCCCTTTCTTCCTTTTTTTTTCTTATTTTTTTCCTCTCCTCTATCCTTTTGCAATAAACATTTTCAGATGTCACCTGCAACTATAAGAATTAACACTATTACCTCAAAACATTGCCATCACCAACCTTGTCGGTGAAGCAGTCTAGATCATAATGTGGATTGCCTTTGTGTTCTGCTTTATAAGTATTTCTTTATTCACTTCCATGCCTTATCCTACATCCCTGTAACTTTTAACTTAAACAGATACCTGTCATGTGGAACTTTACTGAGGGCTTTCTGAAACTCCAGATAAATCATGCTGTACGCATTGACACTGTCTACGTTGTCTGTAACCTTCTCAAAGTCAAAAGAAGCTTGGCAGATTCCTGTTTTTCCATATTCACAGTTTGGCTTTATTTCTTTTGAGATGCTGGGTCATACTCTCAGCTGATGTAAATTACTGCGTCTTCATGGAAATAAATGGAATTATGCCATTCTACATCCTGACTTGCAAATCTTCACCTTCTCTGACTGAACAAAGTTTCTATTTTTGATGCATACTGTAAATGCCCAAGTTTAATGATGCAGTGAACATTCACTTAAAATATGGACCTTGAGATACATAAGTTATCCACAGCAGATTAATGCCCCTGCATCTGTATTTTTCCGTTTAACTCCTAAATTTGCTTAAAATGAGCTATTTCCTTCAAAAAAATGAACAACAGCAAATCACAACTGAAAATTTTACAGGAGACATTGGTCCATTCAGAAGGACCTGAATCATATCATGTTCAAGTCTGGTATGACTCACATTGGATAATGGAGTAGATGCATTGTCTATAACTCCTGGCAGACATGTCAAATATCTTTCGTGGAGAGTTCACAGCCTTTATTTTCACCAAAAGGACACAGAGAATCCCAGACTTTGTAGATCTCATTGCTTTTATGATCCTATTTCTGTTTTCATCACCCTGAAGTTTCAAAAATTTTCATATTCAGTAAGAGTTTAAATATTAGACACGGTAAACTTCATTTTGTTTTAATACAGCATAAATATTTACACCTTTTTTGGGCAAACCCCAAACAGGTAATAAAATCTAATACTTGCCTCATTAAACCAAAATCAACTTCTGGAAATTATCTACCTTTTGCTCCTTTTAGAATAGCAGTTTTAAAGTCCTTACTAGCAGCTTTGCCACCTTTTTAACCAGCAAGATTAAAATTTTTCCTAGAGCCATTCATGCTTTTTCACAATAAAACACAGCAGTCAGGTACAACTCTTCATCTGCTTTGCTGAGCTTGATGCGAGATAGTCCCATCCTTGGTCTTTTTACAAGATGCATCTTCATTACCAAGCTTTTGTCCTGCCCTGTATCAGCACAAAATCTGATGTTTCTTCCTGCCTTGACTCGTGCATGGATGTAACAATCCACACTACTGATTATTGCCCAACACATTGTGTTCATGAGCTCCTTTCCTCAGTGATAGTTCAGAGGTCTTACCCCTTTTCTTTCTTCAAATTTGATTTTGGAACAAAGAAGGTGGGTGGGAAGTAAGGTACGCGGACGAAAGTGTTGGTGTATGGAAGTGTGCTTAAGCTATGCCTTACAGTTTCCTAGTACTGTATATTCCTCATTGCATCTTTCTGTTATTTCTTGCCTTTGGTAACACATTTAATCCATGACAGATATTCTCATTGTTGTTACGTGAAAGAAAGAAGACATTTCTTACTATATTATCTATCCTTCCTCTTGCCCAGATTATTATTAATATTTAAAGGCATGTCCTCAAGTATCCTAAAAATTCTGAAGGCAGGAGAAAGGCTCTCATGGATTTTTTTGTGCTCTCACTGAGAACTGTGTTCAAAAAGAGGGAAGATGTCTGTAGGTGAACTTTACACAGTATATGGAGAATGGCCCCTTAGCCCTCAGTGACCCTTTATCTTTGTGTCTCAGCAGATATTTGGAAGGTGTCAGATGCAAAGTGCTGTGTCTCCTGCTCCCAGCATCCATTTAACATATCAGTACTGAAGGATAGAAGTTGACCCTGCAAGTACATGTGATCCTGACTGTAGCCTTTGCAGACTTGTACAGCATTAACATACGAAAATGTGTCCTTCTGCCTGAAAAAAAGAAAACCAAAACCATTTAAAAATACTGTTTTAAATATGGATGCCCATTTCTAACTCCAATCCCTCAAAAAAGTTTTAGAGGCACAGTACTGGTCACCAAATGAGAGAAACCGTAGTATCCTTAAAATCCCTTGGCATCTTAACTCATAGTGTTCTTCTATGGAAAGCACTCAGACATTGGTAATGACCAGTAGTCATGAGCAACAGTATTAAACTCAGTGCTGGACAAAATCATAACTTTTTCCGTATCCTTTTTCGCTGTGTAAACCCCAGCATCGGAAGTCCTTTTTCTCAAGGCAATAGTAAAAATACCGAGGTGCTCCTTTTCCTTCAGAAGTGAGACTGTCTACCTGTTTTGCTGATATCCTGCAGGGAAAAACAGATGCTGTCTGAAAAAGTGTCTGCAAGGTATTAAACTGGATCCGACTCAGACATTAACTGTTGCCGGTGCTTTTTCAAAAAGAGCCAACTCAAATGTACAAAATCACAGATTCATGCTTGTAACAATTGGGCATTCCCTACAGATAGTTACACCTTTGGGCTTTTTCACCTTCTAAGCTATTGCTGCTCTGCCCTGCTTCTATTTTAACAGAAACTTCTCATGGGACCCACCTCTTTAGAAAGAAAATCAAAAAGAATTTACAATTTGTATCTTCCCTCTGTTGCTAACTCGAGGACATAGAAAACGAATGGAAACAGGGAAATAATTAAGGACTTAAAAGAAGATAAAGGTAGCTGAAATTCATTTTACTAAGACAAAATCTTAGGTTTTTCCTCTTAAACTGGGCAAGATCAAATTCTGATACCAGTAGAAATGTGGAGACCAAAGAAATGGTGGATCACAATCCCAAGAATTTGGCAATTTAGTCCATGAAAGACAAAATCATGAGTCCAGCACTTACCAGAAGTTCCCTTTCTGGGTTCTCTATTAATATGTGTGGCATTTTACTGTCAGAAGACGTGCTTAATCCCAATATGGCATGCAATTTCACCTTGAGTGATAAAAGCTTAGGTGTTATTGTCCTTTAGAAACATATTTCCATGCCACTAGTAATTCCACTTTTGGTGTCTTCTCCACATTGACTCAGAGGATATCAAGGATCAGCCTTTGAACATAAATATCAAATATGCACAGATTACTAAGAAAGAAATAGGATAACTCAGGACATCACATAGAGGTCTTTTAATCCCTGACATGAGTTCTAGAGATTTTGAAACATTCACAGAGAGGTATTGAGTTAAACAGACCACAGTAGCTGGAGTAAGTCAGACACTATCCCTTTGTCCTTTGGGACAACTGCATGAAACAGGACTAGAGAGTTTGACTACCTAGGCCTTGGTTTTCCTTTTCAGAACAAGGATAGCTAAAGAAAAAAAAAAAAAAAGAATAAAAAAGAAAAAAAAAGAAAAAGAAAAACAAAAACCCCAAACAAATCCAAAAAACCCCAAATATAAAACATCCCAGCATAAAATAATCAACTCACAGATATATCTCTTTACTGTTGACTTTAGTAAATTTGTTTTAGATATTCAGATGAAAGTCATAAAGTGTGTGGAAGAGCTGAAAATCAGACAAGTGTCACACAACTAAGGTGTCCTTCTATCACTTCAGATTAGGACTCAGCAGAAAGGAGACCAAAAGACATCTAGAACCTGGGGGAAGGAGGGGGATTAAAACAAAATAATAAAAAAAAGAAAGACTAATATCTACCTTGAATGCTACAACAGATTCTTCACCTGGAAGGACTTTTTCTCAGAAAAAAAATTAAGAACACTGGAAAAATGGAGAGATAAGTGCACATACTGATAGAGAAGTTATAGAAGAAGTCCTGTTGCAAAATAGCTTCTGCATTGATAAGAAATGTACTTTTGTCTGGGAAACTGGACCTCTCTTGAACCTAGCTCTACTTAAGCACCTCCAGTAGAAGCTGAATGGAATAATTCATCTTCCTAGCTGACACAGTATTGGCAGTTTCAGTCCAAATTACAAAAACATTTTCCTTCATGCTGCCATGTGCAGAAATATAATTGCAAAATACCCTAAAAAATCAAGTATTCACAGACAGATTTGCAATGAAGATATGCTATTTTATGATAGTTGGGGTTCTGGCCCAAAATTTTTAATTTCTCCAGGCTTTAATGTGGTCTCTTTTTTGTTTACTTTCTCTTTGCTCTTTCTCTTGCTGTTTTTTTTCTTTTTTTTCTTCCCCTTTTTTCTTTTTTCGTAAGGAGGAAACAAGGGATCATATTTTTTTGTTAATAAAAAACAAAAAGGAAGGGGAAAAATGCCAAAATAAGAAAATTTGTCTTTATGAAAGAAAATACTGCAGATATTTTGCCAAAAAAGACACATAGTGAAAATAGATTAGTTCATTTGAGCAGTATGTGGAAAATATATATTTCCTGAAGCAGGTGGTGCGAATGAAGAGGATAGGAAGAAAAATGTCTTGAGTAGAAAGTATTCTTCAAAATGTGATTTCTCTCATCAAGTAAGGAGGCAGCAAAACATTGTGCCACCGAGAGCTGCAGTATTACCTAGCATTTTCTCTTTGCAGTCTTCATTTATTTAGTTATAAATACAGAACTTTTGGTTAACAGTGTTCTCTTTTTTTTTATTCTGTCACTGAAGAGGTGGATAGAAAGACAAAACCTTATTTTAGGTAATGAGGCAAATGGGAACAAAAAATAAGGGAGGATCAGGAGGTGAAGATGCGGCATAACTATGTAGCAGAGAAGATATAATCTATAACCTTCCATCTTTTGAAGAACAACTTCTATTCTGCAGTCAATGCCTCTTTGGTTTTGTCTTTGTCTTTTTCACCCACTGTGGATAGCAAAGGTGAAGAAGGTACTGACTTCATCTGACGAGAGAAGAGTCCAGTATTTCTCTAATTAATAGCTGATTTGACAGAACATAAAAAACTGGGTTAGCCAAAACCGTTCATAAACATGTGTTGAATTAACAAATCAATATATTTTGGCTTACTTTTCTTCAGAGACGAGGAACTGAGACAGTTTGGAAAGAAATCAATCACGATTTGTAGTCCAAATCAAATTCTGATTACCATCTCTTGTGTACCAACTGAAATTAGAATCACAGAATCATAGAATCATGAAATCACAGAATCGTAAAATCATAGAATCATAGAAATTCTGACCAGACTCTTTTTTACTATCCTACCAACTTCCAACAGCAACTTCATTTCATTTTGATCATATTCCAAGATGTTAATATTCTTTTTTTTAATGTTGCTCTTAAATCAAGAAACCAAGGAAATATGTCAAATTAGCTTCAATAAAACTGAAAGTTACAAGAAAAAAAAAAAGTGCTTTGTGAAACGTCCTCTTCATACAAGATTAATGTTTATATTTATGTAAATGAAGTATTCTTACATGTGTTCATTCTTTATCAGCCATCATATACTTGACTGCATGGGAAACATCAGAAGACAGAAATTCTTGCTCAAATTGTTTGCACAAAAGTATTTGGGGCTTTCTTCAGGTTCAAAGGTCATCCAAATATTGCTGGGACTTGTATAACACAATGAGGACGGAAATGCATGGAGAAGGGAGGGATCACCCTCCCCTTTCCACCATGACTAAGTCCCTTCCCTTCATTAGGCACTGACAGACTGCCTTAAATTAAGGGCCTGAATCTTCTCTTTCACAAATCAGAAAGAGTTAAAACTAGTCCAGTTGTTACTGTACTTACACAGACTTGTAGAGAAACAGGCAAAAGCATTGAAACATCTCTCAGAAGAAAGATGAGCAGAACCAGCTTTTCAAGTGACGAAGTACAGTTTTGATAACATTTGTTAATATTTCATTAGAATCTAAATATAAGGGGGAACACTGTCTAGTGGTTAGTGCACTCATTTGGGAAGGAGGGTCATGGATTCAACTCCGCACTTCAGTGACTAACAATTATTTTCCAATGACTGCTTCTCGTAAATTTCAAATGTTTCTTTAGCTTTAGTCTCTCCACTTTAGGATGAATGAATTTAAGTGACGGCTTATTTTTGTCTAGGTACAGTTTTTTATAGCCCTGGTGTCCCCCATTTTAGGATAGGAAAGACTTTCTGGAACACCTCAGTAATGCAGGAACGTGCTGATGAATGGCAATTGAAATATTGTTAACACTTAACCGCACACAGACACTTGGAATTAAAACTTCAGCTGCCATAGAAACCTAAGTATTTGTAAGGTAGAAATCTGCATGCTTTAGTGACCTTTAGGGCAACAGAGCAGTTGGACAAAGTTTTTAAGAATGAAAAGCTGTTCAAATTTCAGTTAGATTTAATTATAGTGACAGAAATAAATTTCAGGATCTGAGTCAAAGTGGTTGAGAACTTTCATGACGTCTACGAAATCTGAAAAACAAATCCACACGCTCCTAAAAGCTTAACAATCCTTTGCCTCAAAAAATGCTCACAAGAGCAGCCAATCAAGGAAGATGTGTTGATAGAATGCCTTGGGTCTAGTAGATAACTGCCCTAGCTGCCCTTCATTAGATATTTAAACATGTGTAATTAAACACTCTATAACGGTCTGTGCTATGTAACTGATTTCCAAACTGTTGGACGATGTAGCAGCAATAAGTGACAAAAGTGAAAGGAAATGTTTGCCAGATCAAGATGGAAGTGTCAGCACAATGTTCTTCCACCACTGCAGAATCCCTTTCCTGTGCTGTGCAGATCTTGATGCTTCTCCATGTCAACTGCAGAAAGTTTCTTTGTATATGAAAATGTCAGCAAATGTAAAATGTATGCAGAATTAGAAACCAGGCTGATGAGAACCGATAATGTGGTTGGGCGTGGCTACAGCTTCCAAATTCACTCTGCACTCATAAATTTTACATTGCTATTTTTAAAGGTTGTTTATGCTCACACATTTTTTTTAATTGGAACTTGACCAGATTGTGCATATTTTATGACGCCGTCACTTTCCAGAATATCATTCACAGTTTCTTTTTTCCTAACATTTACAAAATTTAATGACTTTCCTCCTATAAAAGATATAGGCATCTGTATTTTTGGAAATACAATCAGTTTAAGCTGTTTAAAACCAGGAGGGGGGAACATCCTGCTTGATAATTTACCAATAAAAATGAGGAAACATAAAAACAACGGGAACAGACACCCCCTACTTCTAGCCTAAGATTTCTACAAAACAGAATGCACCATGTTTTTCTGCTTTGAATGGAAAAATAGATAAAAGAATAACAGGATAGAGCAGGCCTGATTTTTTCATGAAACTGAATTTATTTTAAAAATGAGATTTCATTGAGATCTGTTCTTCAAAAACCTGTGGGTCAGATGGACTATCAGCCATTTCTGAGGGAAACTCTATTAAATTCTTGGTGGATCCTGATCTCCAGGATTTTTGGAACTCTGGTACTTCAACTACGGCAAAAATACTCCTGTAGGTTTCTTCCAGCAATTACAGGAGCACCCTTTCACTCACTCATTTGGGCTGACATTATACTGACTGTTGTTAGTAACAAAACATAACAGAAGACTGATCCTACAGAACAGATGTTGTGGGCTTCCAGGTCTTCGTCAGTTTTAATGAAATTGATTAAAATTCTGTTACAAGATAACTTTGCAGCAAGTGGAGAGCCTAATGTCTTGTTTTGCCATATAGGAGTTTCCCTTTACTTACTCAAACAGTTCTATTAAATCCAAAAGAAAGCCACTAGTGACTGAATAATATGGAATACAAGGTATTATGAGTGATTAGGCACTTTAAAAAAGACTCCCATGGTGTGGGTGGACTTTGTGGTATTTTTATTTATTTATTTGCATAGGGTTGAATATGAAATCTGATCTTATAGATCAGCTTCAATTTTCCTGCACGTATCCTGCTGTCCATCAACTGAATGAATGTTCCTGAGTAAGTCATGCCCTTGTGCCATGTAAGTTCGGCTGAGTCCAAAGTGGCTGAGTTTGAATAAGTAGACAGACAGATATTTTTTAAGACTACAGTCAAAATTTACAAGCAGGGAATTTTCTGGGCTGTGTATTGCTAGACACAGTTTGTCATTCCCAGACTGCAGTCCAGACTTCTGCATAGGGCAGAAAAAGTACTGTACACAGTTTTAAACTATTTTGAAATTTGAATATTCCCCTTTAAGAAAATAAGTAACGAAGTGTAATTCCACCCTGTTTGACCTCCCTTAGGAGAGGAGAAAACGTGATCCAGTGCTCTGAGGACTGATCTGGTGTAAAGACACTTCTCTGCAAGCTTGAGTAGATAACTCATATACGCGACATCTTTGTTCCTCACTTGTGAAATAGAGGTACTAGCATTTCCATGCCAAATTTTGAAATTTAGCCTAATAACTGGGCTATAGAAATATCCAACTTATTCCCTATTCATGAAGTTTCTTTAAAATGGCACTTGCAGACATATACAGATCCAATCATTCAAAAACATATGTCCCCATCTTGTTCTACACCTTCAAAAGCATCAGATGACTTTTGAACAGTATTACCTACTAATATTGTATTAGACCTAAAAATATTCAATAAATTGTTGTCTCTGTCTTTGTTTATTCATGAATCTGAGCCACTAATATTTTTGCATATTTTTACTGTGTCTAAAGCTTAGATCAATGTGCCTTTTTTTTTAACAACTGTTCCTTTACCAATTCACCTTTCTACAAAGACTTTATTTGTTCGAATACATTTCGTATTTTTTCTTTTTCTTTTTTTTCATCTTTTTTTAAATCAGCCTAAAGGTAATTGTGTTCATCGTTGTATGCTGAATTATAATCGCTACTTCTGAGAACAGTGCTTTGTAAGAGGGAGCCCACTTAATGACGATCTGATACTAAAATAAACCTAGAAGAAGAGATGGACTGTGGAACAGTATCCCCAAATACACAATGCCACACTTGTGAGAGAAATTGGACAATGATCACACGAAAGACTCCAGAACTCCTTTGACGTGCTGAAGCTTTACTGTGCTACAACACAACACAGCTCACCTTTTAATTGCCCAGCTTTCAGTAGCAGGAGTCTGAAAACTGAAAGAAGCAGACAAGGAGAGGGAGCCAGACTAAGAATATCTGAAATGCAAAAGGCAAAACAGCGGTCCCAAACTGGGCAAAGAGGAATTGTCTATTGGCTTGCCTTTTATCCCTAATTAGAAGAGGATTAGGGCTTGTGCAGCTTCAAAGTACAGAATCTGATTTTGTTGATTTGTTTGCTACAATCCAAAGTGAAATTATTCCTACACTAGCTTTCTTATTTCAGTCCCAGATACTAAAGAAGACTATCATTTTCACTTATGGAAACATATAGAATATCAGTGGTATTTCAGAGATACTTTTCACAGGTTTATTAGAGAATCATATAATAACATATCCTAGAAGAGTTTAGTTTGGAAGAGACCTTAAAGATCATCTAGTTCCAACCCCCAGCTGTGGACAGGGACACCTTCTGCTAGAGGAGGGTGTCAAAGCCCCGTCCAGACTGGCCTTGAACACTTCCAGGGAGGGTGCACACACAACTTCTCTGGGAAACCTGTTCCAGAGCCTCACCACCCTCATGTTAAAGAATTTATTTCTTATATCTAATCAAAATCTACCTTCTTTCGGTCTAAATCTGTTATCCCTCTTCCTGTCCCTACATGCTTTTGCAAAAAGTCCCTCTCCACCTTGTTTTCCAGGTCCCTTCAGGTGCTGGAAGGCTGCTGTAAGTTTTCCCCAGAGCCTGCTCTTCTCCAGGCTGAACAGCCCCAACTCTCTCTGCCTGTCTTCACAGGAGAGCTACTCCAGCCCTCTGACCGTTTTTGTGGCCCTCCTCTGGACCTGCTCTAACAGGTTCATATCCTTCTTATGTTGCCGGCCCCAGAGCTGGATGCTGTACTCCAGGTGGGCTCTCACCCAGAGTGGACTGGAGGGACAGAATCACCTTACTAGACCTGCTGGCTACACTTCATTGGATGCTGCCCAGGATATGGTTGGCTTTCTGGGCTGTGTGAGTACACTGCTTGGTCATGTTGAGCTTTACTTCAATCAAACCCTCAAGAGCTTCTCCTCAGGGCTGCTCTCAATCCATTCTCTACCCAGCCTGTATTTGTGCTTGGAATTGCCTCGACCCATGTGCTTGGGATTGCACCAACCCATTATGCTTTGATTTTCTATGTTTCTTCATAGCTACGGATTTTAGCTTCATGTCTTCCCTTAAAAAATTTCAGGAACTTCTCGAATGGGTGGTCCCTTTAGCTGCATGGTGCAGGTGAGACCAAGAAGAAGAAAGCCAGTGAGATCCTTCCAGTACCCTACCAGCTAACTCTTGCTGTTGTTAAGCGTACAAAGTAACTGCACTCTGGAACACTATTAACTCTGAGACCCTGAATAGGTCATTGATTTGATCACAGACAGAATCACAGAATCACAGAATGGTCGGGGTTGGAAGGTACCTCTGTGGGTCATCTAGTCCAACCCTCCTGCCGAAGCAGGGTCACCTACAGCAGGCTGCAGAGGACCTTGTCCAAGCAACATCAAAGGCAGGTGCAGCCGCAGTGCCCATGTGCAGAACCATCCCATAATCATTGCTGAATCAAGAAGCGGGAGGCAGAGAGGCAGTTACAGCTACTGTGAATCTGCCTTTCAATATAACTACAAGACAGGATGAAGAGCATTGTAGTAAGGATAAAGAGTTCATTCTGTTTGCCAGTCCTGCTATCCTTTTAACCATGGAGGAAAATATTGGGAACTCTATAATCTCCTCCCCTGCCTGTTTACTCCTCTACTCGAGTGCTTAAATCCAATTTCTTATAGCTTGGAGAATTTTGTGCCATCGGTCTCAAGTTCTGTCATATTGGATAGTCCACTTATGCACAGGGAAGGTCATAACAATCACAGGAGTAGTTTACACCATCTGTAAGGTACCATTGGAAATTCATTTCCTTACAGAGATGTGTAAAGACATTTTTTATTTCAGTGGGAGCTGGGGCTTTAAAGCAGCCAAGAGTCTTGGCATGAAAGAGTTTGAGCTTGTTCACACCATGCAGCTCCACCAAGTCTACTAGATTCACAAAAGGTGACCCTGCAAAAGCAGCCCTGAATTAAAGTAATGTGATCTCCAGGGCAATAGGTATCTATTTTCTTAGGCACACATAGCTCATGGGTACTCTGCTGTGACAGGTGAGATAGTTGTGTATAGGTAATCAGGCAGCATGCAACATGGGGCTTGCTTGCAAGTAATTTTCTTCAGACTCCTTTCGCAGAGTGGTGCCTCAAAGTTCAGACATTCTGTGTTTAAGCAGAGGCTGATGTTATTAGAATTGAGTCTCTGGACCATGTTTGCAGTTCTAGGTATGATTTGCAAAGGCAACTGGAAGAAGGCAGCAGAAAGAAGAAGAAAAGTCTACATTCATAAGAGAGGGTGTCCTTAAGTCATGTGCCCTTGGAAGTGTTACTTCTCTGTTCTGCTGTGAGAGTTTATATGTTCCCAGGCATTGCACTGTGTCCCCTCTGCAGAAGGGATAATGACAATAGAAATTAGGCTCTTATATTCACAAAGAAAGGTCAACATATGCTTTTACAAACCTTGAAAACATCCTTTTTGCACTTTCTGATAATCAGATGTGTTGAAAGAACCAGTCAATTGGACACAAATATTTCATGTTCAGCAATGTATGGTCATGCAGGACAGTGTATAACGAAAAGCTCCAAAATAAAGAATGGACAAAAGAACATCCCTATTAAAAGCATAGATTTATTGACCTATTGATGTGTTTAAAAGGTCCCTTCACTGAAACTAGGCTATATGTAAATAAGAACAATTGAAAGCAAAGGACAAATTCACAGAAAGAGTTGAAAATACATTAATCACTCAGGCTTTCTGTATATGGACTGAAAAAATGTTTTTAACTTGTGCTTGTCTCTAATACTGAATTCTTTTGGTATGATAAATAAAACCAAAACTCTTTCTACAAAAGCAGGTTGTAGCCAAATTAAAAGACTCTGTCGTAACACTCCTGGCTGACTTGTTTTTAAGTCATGAACATTTTGAAGGACAGGGATATAAGAGTTTATGTCAGCCATTTTTTAAACACCAGAAACAAGGAACAAAGCAACACGAGTATTTAAAATGAATATTGAACAGAACTATACTCAGAAGTTAAAAAAACCCCACACGTAACAAAAAAGCAAAACCACAAAAAAACGCAACAACATTCTACTCTTGTTTTTACACTCCTTTTACTCATTCAAGCTCATACATTCTTGTTATGTTTCTTACAAGGTGAACAGCATACTTTACTCTCAACTCTGTAGACATAAAAATAATACTTCAAGTGTATTTTTATGATTTCTATATCTATCCAGGAAATAATATTGAAGAAAAGATCTCTATATATACTTACTTCTATGTACATGTATATTTTAAAACTAGCACTGACGCTTCTGTGGAGCTTTTTGCTTCAAGATAGCTTGGGAAGCAAAACTTTAGGAAAGGTTTAGGATGGTAACAAATGATCTCTGGCAAATCTCTTAGTGTTTATGGCTCTTCCCTGACTGGAGGTTCCCCTTGCCCCTACTCTGCAAGTCACAGCACCCCGAGCAGTCAGTCAAAGAAAATATAAGAATAATATACTCTTCCCTGAGGTGTTCCAGACTGGAAGTTTTACTTCTAGTTTAAATGAAGATGCTAATCTTCCTGATGGTGCAGCTGAAGTCCAAACATATGTAGACTTTTCCCAGCTTTGCTATAGGTCTAGGAGAGGGGAAGACAGCTCGAGGGGAAGACTACTAGAGATGGTAGTATCTTAAACTGTTGAAGCAAGTTTTTGCAAATCTCATCTAACGGAGCCTTTAGATATTGTATATACAAAGGTAACATGCAAATTTAAATTAAGTGGGGCAGATAGGTGGTGGGAATAGATTTGTCAACAGATATTAGACACATAACCTTTATTTTGATACTAAATATTCTATTGAAATAATTACTCCTTTCAGTTTGAAATACATTATTAACTGCAGAAAGAAATCTTACATTAAACAGTTTAAGAGAACATAGGTGAAAAGATACAAACTGTTAAACTGCATCCACTGTATATGAGCAACAATTTGTTGATCAGATACCTGTTATTTGAGAAAAGACAGTTTGGGAAAAACAGCTTGAGCATAACATATTTGGGGAGCACTAATTTATCCTGGTGTTTCACTTATAGTATCTTTCCAATGCCATGATTCCACAAAGAAAGATTTACAGCACTCCCAGGTGACAAAAGACCAAGTTTTTGGACCATTTAACTTCTCCTAGTAGTCCAAGAGAAAGAAGAGAAAATGTGGAAGATGAACACTAAAGGACATGATGCTGAGTTATTATTAAAGTTACTCAGATGAATGAGCAAAGAACTTCAAATGGAAGGAGGAATGTCTCAAACATTGTTCAGCTTTCAGACAGAACCTTCTGGGAGAAGTTAGAAAATGCGGAACAGCATTTGGGTGGAATTTTTTTTTTTTTTTTTACACATTGTTAACTATACAGTTCAGCAATTTTAATTTATTTGTTTATTTGTTGACACCCACCTACTTGCTCACAGTCAAACACATGCTTACATCAATCAAAACATAAATATCGGATACCATCACTAACATCACTGGAGCTATATCATCTTTATCAGATATCTATATAGCACTTCTAATTTAGTCATAACAAGAACCCTCGGAAATATTTGGGAATCAGTTTTTCTGAAACTCTTTCCACCCGAATTACGAAATTAAGAAGTTTTCAGGGCTTGTTGCCATGTTAACCATCAAAGTACTTTCTTCAGCAATCATTTGCTACTCACTTAAATAATTATCCCTATCCTCACATCACACAGCATTCTCTTACAATATTTAGACCAGTGTAAAATGATTAATAACTCAAAGAGCTTGTAATATGTCAGATTAATCCGGTAATGAATTCAGAGTCAGATGAGCAGTGCTCTCAAGGTGAATCTCTTTTGGGCTCCTCTTTATGGAATCTCTTCATTTTTGTGCAGCATCTAATAAAATAAGGTATAAGGTCAAAGTTACTGGTGAGATCTGTAGGAAAAGAAAGACCAACAAATAATTTTATTAGAATACCTTAGGAAAAAACACCACAAGCTTTTAAGCACATGAGATCTGGAGAAGAATGGTATTGGTTGGTGTATGAAACCTGGTATCTTTTGCTACAGATCCTTACTTTTGACTGCCACAAGAACAAGAATACCATTACTCCTAAACATGTTGTAATACATTTAATACCGATAGCCATGGTGATAGTCCCCTGTGACTTTTAAAGAAAATGAACAGAAAATTAACTTGGGAAAGTGAATTTTTAGAAATGGCTTTTTACAAATTGATTAAGGGCAAAATCACCTTCAAAAGCCACACATACTACTCTGTTTGATAATCTAACTCATCTGGAAGGGAGTCAAATTTTTCCTGGAAAGTCTGTGACTATAAATCTGAAGAAGACAGCCCCAGACCCAAAGGTACTCCCAGCTCTAAAACAAGTGCTAAAGGTTCTCTCTGATCCAGGAATTACTTTACGAGTTCTATACCTGTAAGACAGACTGAAGGCTGAGACACAGACCAGTGTTTCAACACACTTAATCTTTCTCTAGAATTCTGTCCCTGCAAGTCCTATATGTCTATTCTTGTTACTTATGCTAAGACTCCAATGTATGTTGCATTACTATACAGGAAAATACTTTGATATGTAAACATGAAAAACTATTAAATTAGAAAAGTAAAAAGTACAACAGTTCAAGGTTACTGTTAGTAAAGTAGTTAAGGTTGTTGTTCTTAGAAAAGAACACACTAGATTCTTGCCCACAAGCAAGAATGACTTTTCAAATAATCTTGCTGGAGCAGTTTTATTATGCAAAGCATGACCCCCAAATCTATGTTTACATGATAAAAGAGAATGGCTCTGAAGGTAATAGATTTTTAAAAGATTTTGCATTATAAAAAAATGCATTTAAGTGGAAATAGATCTACCATAATACAAATTTTAAAAAGCTGTCTCAAAATGTATTTACGTGGCAGAACAGCTGTTCTGGTCTCCTGAGTAAATAACTAAACGTTTTAAAGAAACTGCACATACACGTATTTACTTGATAGACTGGAACAAATATAGCCAATATTTTTTATCATGCTTAGAATACTAAAAATTATTTCTGCAAGGACATGAGCCAATATGGTCTTCACCATTTTGCAAACTTGCCCTGAGGGACAGCCTTTAAATCTGAAGTAGAGATGTTTTGGGAAAACTAAACAAAAAGAAAAAATAAAAATTAGACAGTTGAAGTCTTGATTCATTAAAACCAAAAGCATTCTGAAAACGGGATTATTTTTTATGGCAATTTTGACATTTTCATTTTTTGGAAAAAGGTATGGGAAATTCAGAATTGTAAAAAACTTCTGGCTTTACACTCTCAAATGAATATTCTCGTTTGCTTCACTGGCGTGCATTTTCTGTTACGTATAGATACTCTCTCAGTTTGATTTTTTATGATAGTTGTTTTTCAGTGCCACAGAAGGCTGGGAGCTTAGGCTTGGAAATTAGGACCAAAAGTCTTTTAATAGCTGTGAGGTTTCCGATTAGCTTAGAAATGAGTAGCAGAATTCCAGACTTATGGCCACAGCATTGCATAGGGACTCACTCAAATCTTCATGTCAAACCTGCAAAGGCAATAATATACAAATAGATCTATACAAGTGGCATGCATGATAGCTGCCCACTCAACAGCAGGAGCCGCTAAAGACATTCAGTTCAATGGCTGCTGGTATTCTTCGACAGTAGGAGGCAGAGCTAGAAAATGTCGTGTTTTAGGAACCTGTCTCCCTCATTCTGACGATTCCAGTGAAAGATAGAAGCAGGACAAATCTCCTGTCTCATGCAAGCACGCAATATAGAAGGCACTTGAGACATTTTCAGTTCTGACTATTTTGGCCAATGGTCTGGTATCACACCTAATTTTCCAGCTGTCAGTATCAAATTGAAGAAAAAGAATAGAAGAAGACAATCAATATCAATCAGTATCAGTTTAATCTGTTTTGTTTCCAGCATTTATTTCACTCTCACAATTCTTCTTTTTTTTTTTTTCATAAAAATGGTCCTCTCTACATATGAAAGTATTTCCTTAGTGTAATTATCAGGGAAAGTTTTCTTCCTTAGGGAGCAGCAGGGCTATCATGACTTTAACATGAAGAATGAAGAGGGACTTCCACAATTAACTTTTGCTTTCCATCATCTTTAAACCTACAGACAAATTCACATGATTAATTGTAGATGTCTACAATGTAGATATCACCTTTGGGCCTCTTCACAGTCAGTGGGCATTTCTAGCATGCAATTCATCTTATATCAAAGTAGACATATAAAAGATATATGAATTGTGACCTGGAAGTGCCTGTTGTTCTTCACCAAGTAGAATGGAAGATGATGAGCAGCTAAGATACAGATGTCTATACTGTTGATGTCTACATTTAGCTACAGGAATTCCTGTTTCTTTCCTGGGCTGTGCAGCAGCAGACAGTAGCTGCAGCTTTGTCTATCAGACTCCTATGACTAATGTTGAACTGGAATTTGGCCTGAAAAAAGGTTGTAACAAAGTCAAAGCAAATACAGTTTTCAGTCTAACCTCCTGTTTATTTTACAGGTATGAACACTGCTCTAAGTAGCACGTGTGAGTAAGCAAGCCTCTGTCTACACAGAAAAGCATCAAGTCATTAAATTTGAAAAAGATGACAAACAGATGCAAGGGATTAATTCCTAACACGTCTGAAAGCCATTAACAACATTATCCAGGTCTCTCTCAGAAACCTAAAGAACAGACTAGCATTTTTGCTACATGCAACTTTTCTATTGCTTTAGCAAACACTGGTGTTTTAGAAACACAAATCAAATTCTTACGTATTCTTTCTGGAGAGATGTCTGAAATGTCCCCTTCACGAAGCATGGGCTAATGCAACCAGTTTCCACGTATGAATTAAATATAGGTTGAAAACTGGCCTTCTGTATCGGAAAGCCAAATCTAGCTTTAGCAAGCACGTGAGTGTGAGCATGCTATGCACACCAGAACACACATACACTCCTGCAAATGTGTCACCAGGTTCCATTTGGTTCAGCCAAGTGAAATAGCATGCCAGGATCTTCTCAGTCCTAAGCAGGAAATACTACTGAAGAAACAGTATTTTTAAGGGGGCTTGTCCTTCCTGAACATTTCAATTCCTTAAGGCAGCTAGGATATATGAAGTAGTTTTTTATAAGTTTTCACGATACAGAGCTCATATGAAAATAAAAATTAAAATGTTTGAAAGAAGGGATTTTCACTCAGCTATCTGCTTTACTCTTCTATGTTTCATCAATTAGATAGAATCTCTTCTATGCATGGTTTCTTAGACATTCAGAGAAAAGAGAGGCTTGAATCATGAGCAGACACAAAATATGACAGTGCTTTAAGCTTATGAATGTTTCCTTGTTGATATGAGAAAGAACTTGTGAGGGGCTTCAGGCAGCCCAGAGTCAGATTCTGTCTCTGAGATTACTTTGAAGAGATTTCAAAATACTGTCTGTGATGAATTGCAGTTTTAAGTGCCTCACTCTTACCCATGTGTGTCCTCAAAAGCCTGTGACCATCTCAGTTGTCTGGGTGCCTTCAGACATCGTGTCAAAGAGCTGGGCTTTGCCACGTTGAAAGTAGGTCTTGTTTATAGATTGGACCCCTCTTCTGCCATGTTTCAATCAGCATCTGAAAAATGGTGACAGTAGCATTGCCTTTTTCCCAGGAGTGGTGAAAATCAATATAAAATAACCACAGATACAACATCTTCTTAATTAAGCTGTTATGGAGCTAGTTGTCATTTCACTTATCCTGATGTAAACTGAGAAGAAATTACTGCTACCTTAGTTTGTGTATGTATAAGAGGTCATAGGAAAATCAGTTTGGGGATCCTTATTTTAAAATGGAATTTTAAAATTCCATTTTGTTTGTTTGTTTGTTTTTAAAGGATTATGCTGAAATCGTTGAATGGGAAGGCGAGAAGCTTTATTTAAACTGTTTGAAAGGCAAGGAGGAATGGCTGTACACTGATGAAGCATAATCACATTAATACTTTATTGCTGCATTTGTCAATATATTAGTACTATATTTTGTTGTATACATTATTAACTTTTGTTGTTAAATGTTTTATGCTGGTCTGACACATTTTTTATTTTGACTGTGATACATTTTGATCTGAAAGAACTTTTTTTTTCTTTGGAACAAGAAAAAAATTATAACTTTACATTAAAGGAAACTTAGGAGTTCTAAGCCAAACCTAGTAAATAAAAAAGGTGATATTTTTCTGCCTCTTCTTAATCTTTCCCCCTCCCACCTGCTCTCTTTGTCTGAATGCTCCATTCTTTACTCAGAAGCTGGCGGGCTTATGACTTTAAGAGATGTACTGTCAGAGGCTGATAACCCTTTGCTTTTTACAGCATCTGTACAAAACATCTGTAAGTCCTAAGCAACAAGCAGGAGTTGGTTCAACAGAGAACTACAGATGAATCACTAAGTAACACCATCTACAATCTAAGTTAGTTAGAAAAAAAAGAAAAGAAAATCCTATTAAAAATAACATTGCAAGTTTAAACTATTGAATTGAAAGTTAGGAGAAAAAAGAAAGAAAACTGAAAGCAGAATGATGTTAGCTTTGGAAGCCAGGAAATTAAAGGCAAGATTTTTGAAGGCCCTTAGTGCATGTAGATCCTTAATGGGAATCTCATGCATGCCTGCCTTTTGAGCCTTGGAAAGCGCCCCCCTCCTAAAATCCTTCACATCCTTTTCATGTAAATGTACCATAGCCTTAGAAAAGTCATAGAAGGCCTGCATACATTTTGACATGAAAGGAAGAAGGGAGGGAAAAGGTAAATGACCGTGTTGAAGGGGTTATTCAAGCCAAACAACCACAGCTTCAGATATGGAAATCCAAAACCTGAGGAATCATGGAGGGGAGCCTAAAAACTCAGAGAAGCTGTTAAGTCATTTCATGTGCAGCTGAAAACAAGTTGCTTAGGATTGTTTCTGGCTTCTCTTACTGCTGTTACTCTTAAAAGCAGAACACCACCCCACTGGGCTGGCAGTCTTGCTGCTGCCTAATCAGCCTGTTTTGGGGGGCTTGAGAAAAGCTTCCTAAGGGACATCCCCTGAGGCAGCCATGTCTTCTGTCATCTCTACTGGAAGGTGACTGCCAGGAAATGGAAAACATTGCTGCTTAAATAGTGATTAACAATCACTGGATGAATGTTCAATAAATTTCATAAGACCACAGACTTTGAAAATACTTTTCCAACTTATGAGAGTTATTTTTCTGTCAGAGAAGCCACCCACCACACCTATTTCCTCCAGTCTGTTTCCTGGTGTCGTCTAATAAAGAACTTGAAGTCAATTTATTTAGAATATGCCTGCAGTCATTTGTGCAGACCGTAGATTCATTTGAAGAGATGTTGATAATTAGTCTTAAAGCAAAAGACTTCATTTCTTCCTGTTGCAAATACCAGCTGTCCCTCTTTACAAATCTACAGGAGGACTTTACATTTTTTTTTTCTGTAAGGCCAGGGTATTTCCTCATATCCCAATGGAGCACTATTTATGAGTGTGCTTGTTAATTGCAATCATGCTACTAGATTGAACTGAGCTCTTGGTCATCCTTGACTGACCCTTCCTTCATCATCTAGAAAATCTGTTTTCATCTTCTACCATAATTATAATATGGCAATCCTATCTAAATAAATTCCTTGCTACAATTAACTTCTAATTATTGAATTCTCTCTGACACCAAACTTGACCAGAGCTCCAAGTCCACATATAAATTATTGCATTTAGAGCAGATTGACTGAAAAGTGTAATAAGTTGTTTTTTTTAGATTTTTGGATGGAACAGAATTTATTAGTTATATGAAAAATTTCTTTATAAATACCCAAATCTATGCATATATAAACATAGTTATTACATATATGCATGTATGTCTACATGCACTCACATATGCATACAGGACAACATGTTTTGGGTTTTGGTTTTGTTTAATTTTTTTTAATATTTTGTCTGCTTCTATGCCTTTTTTCTTTTCCATAGTATCTCATGGGGGTTTCTTGGTTGGTTTCTTCATTTTTCCTCTCAAGGGAGCCAAAATTTTCCACATGAGACTTTCATGAAAAATTGCCATGCTGATGACTGTGTACTACATGTACATTCACTTAGGCTATAAAGTTAAAGTTATGTCAAGAAGCTGAAAACTTGTTTTTCATTACTGAAATAAAGAGGGTATAAAGGCTGTGACTCTACAGATGAATACACAGTGAAATCCGCTCAGCTCTTGAACAGTCAAGCCAGGCACAGAAAGAGACAATACAATAATAAACTCCTCTAGAGGACTTCCACATACGGTAAATGGTGGCTGTCATCTCTATATCAGAGGCAAGTAAGGCTTATCCATCACCTCATGTTTGCCTTTCAGTGCGCAAGCAGAGAGAAGAGTGTCGTGTCCCAGTTCTTTGCCTCTGACTCCTGAAGGAGAAATAGAGCTTAGCATCCTAAGTGAGAGACAGGACATCAAACTGCAATTATCAGTGACTCACCTTCCTGTAGCTTCAGTGGCAGAGGCTTGTAATTCCGGAGGTGAACCATCTGAATTTTGTTTCTGCTGAGATATTAATGGCTGAGGATAGTACAAAGTGTATTGGCAGCTCCAACATCAATGAAGATCATTAGTTAATCACAGTGTATGCAGTGTAACAACTCCATCTTATTAGCAGCATGGGTGGGTTTTTTTTGCAAGAAGATTTAAAGTTCCTAAATGACATTTGGTCCAGGTTGCCCAGTGCCGTATTTTTCCAAACCAACAGGCAATACATGTCCCAAAGAGTTCAGACCCTAATCCACAGAGGTAACTCAGCTTTTACTTTCTAGTCCATCAAGATAAATTACCTCAATTTACCTTCATGAATCTAGGCCTCAGAGTTGAATGAAACAAAGCATAATAGGAGAGAAAGCATGACTGTCCCCACATTGCACAAAAGCACAGAGAAATGAATTTGCCCAAGGTCATGCAGGGGACAACAGGAACAAAATTCAGGTCTGTGAGTCCCAATCTAACATATTAACTACAGATTCTGCTTTCTTCCCCTCTTTGCTTTTACACTTTCATACATGGTACAGAAAGGACCAAGTGCCATGTATTCTTGAACCAATGTCTCCTTTTTTAAGCTCCTGACTTTCTATTGCAAAGGGGCTAAGCAGGAAATTAATCAAGAGTAAAAATGAAAATTAAAGGAATCTATAAATGTGTTTCCAGTAATTTGCAGTAGAAAGTTGGATCAATACAATATGAATTAGAAAATACAATAGCAAAACAAAGAAAAAAGGCATCACTAAGTTAAAGAACGTCATTCTTATGTTCTCACTGTGTTAAGCCCATTAGATAAATCTTCCTCATCTGTGTTATTTCCTCTTTCTTTTCACTTTAAAGACAAATTTTGTATTTTCCAGTTTTACATGTGCTAACACCCAACCCAATTTCAATAAGGTTTTCAGCTGTACTATGCCCTTGTAAGACCCGTAACCTTTGAAAGCTGTTTTGGAATTTGTTTCTTATATCTATTTTTTTATTATTATTATTATTTAAGGATCATAAAGTGGAAGTCAGGTTGCTGCATTTTCAGAGACAGATGAAGCAAAGTGCTCCACTGGGAGTAGTCAGCCCCAGTGCCTTGCTGTATTACGGCATATGGAGTTGCGTCTCCAGGCGCTGACATTAGCAGTCCTGCTTCAGGTAACTCATTTAGCTTTGGTGTCATTTTACAATAAATATACCATCCACCGACACAAATTAGACAGCTATTGAGATTAATTTTGAGGCACTATCGGCAACATCTTAAATCAAAAATCATTCTTTATTAGCATGCTCTGCTGTACAGTGTTCTCTTTTCCCCTTCCCCTCTCCCTTCTCTGCCACAAGAATAAATGAGCCCCCATGGTTGACACAGCGCATCAAGTGTTTTATAATAGTCTAATTGTAGCTAATGGTTTGTGCAGCTAATTAAGGCCCTATGAATTACAGTAATCAGTCAGCCTCATCTTCTAAACCAGATAGTTCTATTCAAGCGTCCCTTTAGGAAGAAACAAAAAAAAAAAAACAGGAAAAGAAAGAAAGAAGGAGTCGGGAGAAAAATTCTGAAAAGAATGAGGAAGAAAGGAAGGAAGGAGACAAGAGAGCATAATGATCTGATATGTTCATTAGCCTGCAAATAAATTAATATAACTATTTCTTCCATTTCTTGTTAGTTCTTACAGAAATGTCTATGTAAAGTAACATGAGTCCTTACATTACGGTTTGCAGTAGATGAACAGGAAATTATGATGTTCTTATTTCAGAAGTAGGATATATATTTATGTATTAATTACGGTACTTTATTGGAGAAGAATATCTTCATTGGGCAAAAAGTTGTGGATTAATAGTGATTTTGATTATATAATCATTTAGGAGAACAGGTTAAATACAGGAAAGGCATACGTAAACACTAGTTGCACCATAACCATATTTTGTGGGAGAGCCTGAAGTCTGTAAGTGCAAAGTATGCCATAAGTGGAGAAGGTATCTTGTGCAAGATGGGGTGTGGCTACTAAGATGAAATGTCTGTACTGCCCAAGATGTTTACTACACCAGCTCCTGCAGGCTGTTGCGGGTTAACCCTAGCAGTCAGCTAAGCACCCCACAACCAGTTCTTCACTTCTCCCTCCCACCCCGGGTGGGATGGGGGAAGAGGAGAGGAAGAGTAAAAGAAAGAAAACTCACGGCCCAGCCAGCTCCCAAGCAAATGATATCCTGCCGAAACCTCCCACATCTCTGTTTTGTTGCTGAGCATGACATTGCACAGCACGGAATACCTCTCTAGTTAGTTTGGATAATCTTCCTGGTTCTATTTTCCCTCAGCCTCCTGTGCACCCCCAGTCTATTTACTGTGAGGGGCAGAATGAGAAACAGAGAAGACCTTTACATGGTGCAAATACTGTTCAGCAACAGCTACAACATGACTGTTATCAGCATCATTTTGGTCAAAACCTAAACCAGCACCGTTCAAGCTGTTACAAATTCACTCCATCCCAGCCTGACCCAGTACACAGACCTATTCCTGCTTGTAGAAGATCTGTCATTCAGATCATGGAGCTCTACTTTTACAAACCCCACCTGTCAGCAAGAAATGTTGGGATCCACTTCAGAGAATTTCCCTGGTCTTGAGACACTTCCAAAACAGCAGAGGAGATAAAAAGAGGTTGCAATTAAGCACAGTGGATTGAATTTTCTTAACTTAACAAGATAATGTAGATGTGAAAAGTCCGCATCTTAAACCCTTGCTAGAAGTAGTGGTGAGCAGTAGGCAATTTTAGTACATAATTCCCCTAACTTATTTTCGACGGCTAAATACCAATTTTTAGTCAGATAATTTCAAATGAGGAAAAGCTCCTAACCAATGTGTGCACCTTGTCCTTGTCCTTGAATATGTCTTTGAGCTGACAATAAAGGTAGTACAGGACAAGTTTTCTTCTCCTCAAGGGCACACCTCAATTTAGAAGCACTGTGTTGAAATTTTAGCACTCCAAGCTCCAAGACATCTGTATACATTCACTCTGATTACAACTACATTAGCAAATTAAACAGTGCCAGAGGATATTCCCAGGCACAAAAGCTCAAATTTCTGTACTGTTAAATTGTTAGTGTGCTCCCTGACATGGATTTGTTCTATCTCAGCTAGCTTTCTCCCAGGCAATGGGAAGACCACAGGTAAGAAACACATTCCAATATGTAGTCTGGATATGGCCTTTCTCATTTAAAAGTTAAGGTTGTGTAATAGTACAAAGGACAAGAGGGAATGGCCTCAAGTTGCATCAGGGGAGGTTTAGATGTGATATTCGGAAAAATTTCTTTCCTGAAAGAGTGGCCAGGGATTGGAATAGGCTGCCCAGGGAAGTGGTGGAGCCATCATCCCTGGAGAAGTTCAAATAACATGTAGATATGGCACTTCAGGACATGGTTTAGTAGGCATGGTGATGTTTGGTTGATGGTTGGATTTGATGATCTTCGAGGTCTTTTCCAACTTTAATGATTCTATGAATCTATGATTCTAAAGAAAGCTTATTCCATGACACTCAGTTTCAGATTGAATGGAAGACCCTAGATGCACTAAAATTACTGCTGTAGCTACTAAACTCTGCAAGATGTCCACGTTGTTTAGTTACAGGTTCATCATCTAGTACAGTACCAATCAGATGTACCTGAGTTAGCTCCAGATAAGACACTGTCTTTAGACATCCCAACTTTCACTGCTGTTGTCTGTTGCACAACTGTCCAATGTGAGTACAGGTCCATTAGTATTCATAGCCTAAGAGTTTAATTGCTTATGTAACCTGCAGAGCCTGTTCCTCCTGTAATTCTCAGAATCTGAGAATTCCAGGCTGAGTTCAGCACAATTCTAAGCTATATGTATGTGTTCAGGGGTGGCAAGATGTGTCTTCATTAGAGAAGAGAAGTACTTGTGACAAACCCCACAGTCAGGGGTCTCTGATGCCCATCCCAGCCATGTGGAAGATTGTGCATTCTGCTCACTTCAGTGCACAAAAAGAGATGGGAGATGGTATCCCTTTGATCCCTCTACCTGGCTGATCAGGGGACCAGGAACTCTGAGCATACTGCTGAGTTCATTCTCCGTGCAATGTAATCACGTTGGTAGCTGTGAATAGTTTTGCCTTTGTGATCCAGTGCTTCCAACCAGTCCAGAACGCAGGAAGCCCAGATTCACTGGCTGTTTTGCATTAAAGATAAACCAGAGACAAAATCACTGCCTTTTTTTTTTTTTAATTAATTACCATTCCCTGGAACTGGAAGGCAACAGGGAGGTAAAATGTCTATAGCAAAGCAAAGAATCTGGACTTCAAAAAAATTATTGCTGTAGACCTACTCTGTGGAATTTCTCAAGACCTTAAGAATAAAAGTAGTAAGTGTTTTAACATTTTACAGTGAATGGAACAACTTTGGAAAAAGAAATTTAAGAAAAGTCTTTGTACCTTGTAGGTGACTTGCTAGTTGTACTATGTAAGAATCAAAACTCTTTAACTCCAGGTCATCAATTTCTATACAGTCAGGACACTTGTCGCTTAGAAACAGCAGTTCTGAACTACTTTTTACTAATCTAGTTTTGCCCAATTTATTAATCCTAACAATGTCATGCAGACGTCTGTGATGCAATGGAAAATCCTGGCTTGGTATCAAAAATAGCATCTTCATTTTTTTTTTTCTTAAATAAATATATATAGATCATTATAATTTCAGGTACACCTGAATACTGTATTAATCCCAAATTTAAACTGATTACACCTTTTACGATTCCACTATTTGAGAACTTTTGGAGTCGTGATCTTGTGGCACCAGGCACTAGGTTTATGAGAAACTTGGAACACGATGAAAAAATAATTTAATTAGTTGCTGGAGGAAAATCAACCAACCAAAAAATGCCTCACCCTAAACAAACATTATTCTGCTTGAATTTCATTCTGATCTGGTGAGTTGTTATTTTCTTTCCTCCCACTTCTATTATGAGAATTTCTTATTTGTAGAATCATTTTTTTAAAGTCATATTGCCAGATGGATTAGGAGAGTGCTCTGTCTAACATCCTGCAATTTTCCCCCTTTTACAAAACAGCCTATCCACAGCCTCTCAACAGCAGCCGTTATATATTTATAGTCTACTGTCTGGCTTTGCACTTCAAAAGTTACTGTTCAATTTCTGCACAAGAGCAGACCTCAGCTAATGTTTATGAACAGTTCTTTCCTTACTCATAAGAGACTAACATAACTGGTCTGAACCAGCTATAATGCACCTAAAGCTCTACTTCAGGGAAGCAATGGGACTGATCAAGTACTAAATGCTATGCATATGTTCAAGTGCTTCGCTGAGTCAGGACCTGTTGAAGGTCCATTTACAACAATCTATTTAAATCCGTCCTGATCTGCAATCCCTCTACTTGCTGCTTTTTCTGAATTATAGTTTTAATTTACAGACTGTACTGGGTACTGCTGTTTTTATGATGAACAGAATAGGAAGAAGGATGAGAGATTCATGAAATATGTTTAATGTGTGATCTACCTAATGGGGAACAGATATTGTATCTCCAGAACTGAAAATATACTACCTAGAACAGAATTGAAATTTGGGTTGATAAATTTAGGCAAATTTTTCATTTTTTTTAAACAAATCTTGCTTTTACTTACTTCACTGACTCTTTTAGGTATAGTCCTATACTCATGTTTTTCCCTTTCTTTTTATCTTGGGCTGTCTCTTGCCCCAAAGCAAAATACATATAATTTCAGATACAAAATATGCTATTCATGCTTAGGTCATGATTTTCATTTACTGTATAGTTGTTTCTTGCATAAATACCCATAACAAAATGGGGATGAAGAAACAGATCAGAAGAACATCTGATTGAGTAAAACTAAGGGTGGGGTCATGCTGAAGCTTAAGTTGCAAAGAATCAGAGCTAAAATATAGAGACTTTTGAAATTCAGGTACCGCTAAAATCCCCTAAGTGGCTGTGGCTCCTTCAGTAAATTGTGTTCAAAGTGAAATTACCTCTTTTTTCCTGACCTGACTATTAAGCTGTTGTCTCACCAAAGTCACTGTAGCTTTTGCTAGAAATTAATGGATTTATTAGTGATTCCCGAGTCTGTGTGGTCGGTTTTAGCTGAAGGTACAACATTCCCTTTTATCGTCAATTACCTCTGTATTCCTACAGCTCCTAACTAGAAGAATAGCCTTATCTCTGTCCCAGATTTGTATAGGCTATGCATAGAGTAACACCACTCTGTTCACAGGTATTACTTCTTAACAGTACTGTAATTAAAATAATTAATCTATATATGTATATCTAAATATACATTGAGGAATATTAACAAGGACGATTCCCTACACAAGAAGCTTTTCTTATTAATGAATTGGATAGATAAACATGGATAAGTGAATAGAATAAGTGTTGTGGTTTACTAAGGGACATATAGCAGGTTATAGCGAGCCAAGTATAATCCAGATGTCCTAATTCCCATTCCAGTGTTCTGTCATTTACATCTGAAGTGTTTCACTGCCGAAAAAATGGTTGAGTAGATCTACTACAAAGTTCTTGCATGGGGCTGTTCTGCTGAAATAGAAACAGCAACAAGTGTTACAAACTTACTGTTATAGTTACTGTATGTTGGAAAAATTAATAGATAATGAACTTGTATTCTTAGTAGGGGTCCAGCTTGTATACTGAAGGTTTGATACAGCTACCTGAATATACATATTTAATGATTTTAAGTTGCTTTAGATTTCTGAAAAAAATTCACTGAGGACTTGTTCCCCTCTGGACAAGTATAGAGTTAAAAGTCAGATGACCTTGATTCTGTGTACACAGTTGAATGAAGACTTTTTTCTATACAAAGTGGCATCAAACATCACTGAAAAAGCAGAAGCTCACATTCAGTTTGTTGAGTAGCTCTCCAGACTTCTCTGAATCTAGTGACTAGATCTCTACCAGCTGCAATCGGATCACTCAAACCCAATAAGTCAATAGGGTCAACAGGACATAGCATGTGATTTATATTTATGGAATTTTCTTAGGAAGCAGTATGGAGCTTTTGTACAAGGGTCTCCTTGCTTCTCTCCTCTGAGATGTAGTCAGAAATTCTGAGAACAAAAAAAAAGCACCTCACAAGGAGACTCATGTGCTTTCACCTTTTTGTTATGAAATAATTCAAGCTTAACCAAAGTATGAGCAAAAGAATAAAGACAAACAAGAGTAAGGATCACTCTAACTTTATTACTAGAAGGAAGTTTCTGAAAAGCTTTTCATCCACAACACTGAAAAACATGTTTTACCTTACCATCTCCAGGTAAGAAGGAATCCTTGAGGAATGCAAACCTCTTTGTAGCATTCAGACTTGAGACTCGTGCTTTGTATAGGTATATATTTAATATTTTCTAATATCTGCTATCAGATCCCCTAATTAATTCTGAATTATATTGATACAGGTGAAATAGGAAGAAGTAGAAGGAAGCTTATCACAGTCATCTATAACTTAAAAGTTGGATACTGTCTGGAGACAGGAAAGCTATCGGTTTGAGCTTTTTCTAGATTAACCTGTCTGTGCTTTAGTCTTCCCAAATGCTCAAATATTTGAATCACTGTATAAAACCAGCTTCGAGTGACACCTCTTCAACTGTTATAGAGACTTCTAAGATAAAGTCCTGCATTAGGGAAGATATTCTTTAAATGCAATGAGTAAGGTTCACAAATCATGAGAAGAATCAGGATTTAAGGAAGTCACTTAGCAGATGTATTTTTGGGAATGTCATGCTGAGATATACCCCTCTCACAGCACTTCTTATGAGCATAAACACCTGATTTAGGACTGTGGATTCCATTTCAAATGTTATTCAAACAAAAATTCAGTACAGCTACTCAGAACACAGAGATTACAAATTCACTTTTGGATCTCAGCTTAGAAATGTGTGAATGAAAGATGTCATTAAAAATTGGCTATTATTAATTAGAGTCCATTTATTACTATTTTTTTGGTACTAGCTCCATTCTTTTAATCAAATATGTGCTCAAACATTTGTTCTGAAACTGTTTCCCCCCCCTTTAATTTAGTCTGCTTTTCAGTTTCATTCTGATTTATCTGAACTGACCTTAACCTTGTACCTGAGGTTCCCACTCAATTGAGATTCTTTGCCATGGGAAAAAAATTTTGTTACCTGTCTTAAATAGTTCACGGATACAGGAATTTCTGAAGACTGTTTTTCTGAAGTAAAGTGAATATGTGTTTTGTCCTTTTACAGTGAGAACAGAAAATATTGACATTTACATGCAAACTCCTTCCCCATAAGAACAGTCCAACATGCTTTAAACTTCTTGTTACATCAGAAAGATTTGTAGATTCATGGATTTTAAGGTCAAAATAATTCACAGAATCATAGAAAAAATTAGGCTTGAAGTAACCTTTGAAGATCATCCAATCACCTGTTGAACACAGAGAGCGCTGCAAAACTAGATCAAATTTCTCAGCTTCTCTTTCCGAGAAGTTTTGAAGATTCCTAAGAATGAAAACCCTTCTCACCACTCTTCGCAACCTATTCCAGTGCTTAACAGCTTTTACTGTGAGGATTTTTTTCTTCCTTATAGCCAGTGAAAATTTCCCTTGCTGCAATCCAGGAGCACTGTCTCTTGCCCTTCTGTATACCTCTGGGAGGGGTCTGGTTCTATCATCTCTATTATGTCTGCAGCTGAAAACAGAAAAAATACTCCCCCTCAGCCTTCTCTTTTCCAGACTAACGTACACATAATTCTACCAGTTTTTCGCCAACTTTATAATCAAGCCATCCAACTCATATTTCTGTAAAGTTGCTAGAGGGAAACTCTTTCAAAAGGAAACTTTGGGAAACTATTTCAAAAGCCTTGCTTATAAGGTAAATAGTATTCAGTGCTCGCCTCTTGGCCAGGAAGCCAGTCATTTTATCATAAAAAACAGTCAAGTTAGTCAAGAGTGATTTGCCCATCATAGATATGTGCTAGCTGTTCCAAATCACCTTCTAGTCCTTCAAACGACTAGCAGTAACTTCTGTGAGGGTTTTGCTCCATATTTTTCTGTGTGGTGGAGGTGAAACTACAGTTCCCTGAATCGTCTTTCTTACCCTTTTCAAAGATATGACATCTGCCTTTTTCCAGTCATCATCATCATCTTTCAAAGACGCTAGAGAGCAGCTTTACAGTGATATCAACCAGTTTCCCTCAGTCCTTTTGAATGCATCCTGTTACAGCTTATCGACTTTTGTGTAGCCCAGTTATTTAATTTGCTTCTATCTCAGTTCTACTTTACTACAGGTAGTACTGCTCTCTCCTAAACTTTATTAATAGACACAGAAACCTGAAAGTAGTCTTTGCCAATAACAACTGAGGAAAACATAGAGTACTTAAGCTTTTCCTGTAGTCTTCAGCACAAGGACTCCTGTCCTACTCAGAAGCAGGTCCACGTTCCCCTTGGTCTTCCTCTTGCTGACATTGTTCCTTTCTCTTGCTGACAGTGTTGGCCTTGACATCTCTCAGCAGTTTTCACTCCAGCTGGGATATGGCCTTCTTATTTAAATTCTTGGATGTCTGGACAATGTTTCAGTATTATTACTCACAATTCCACAATGATCCAAGCTGGCATTCAGCCATGCCTGCCTGTTTTGTGTAGATCAAGATGGATTGTTTTTGTGCTTTGAGGAGTTTGCCCTTGAAGATTTTTGTCTTTCAGGGTAGCCTCCTAATGTTCACACCTACGAATTTCCCAAATAATCCAAAACCTACTTTTCTGACACACAGGATCTTTATACTTCTACTACCTTCCTTGCTTCCCTCAATGCTACCCTGTAGTCATCTCAGACAAGGCTGCAACTCGCACTTTCCTGACCAATTCCACTTCATGTGAATATTGTATCCAGCATAACATCTCTCTTAGTTGGTCCATTAAGCATCTGCAACAAAAAATAAATACAACAGTCTAACTTGACCTTCTGTGTAACATCAGCCAGAGAATTTCACTCCTATGTTGAGCCTGATACGTTGTCTTTGATTAAAGCATCTTTTCCAGAAAGGCATTCAGTATTGATCTGAGGCCCAAGAAGCGGTTAATAAGCCACTTCTGTAAATAATTTTCCATCTTCATTAAGAAATGTATGCCTATTTTTTATATGATTTCTCCTGTCTTTATCTTTCATATTTGGTTAATCTTCTAGTCTTTTCTACTAGGTTACAGGCCCCTTCAGCATTATGTCTTACAAAGATGCTTACGTGGAAAAATCATGATAGTGCAGTAAATATGAATGCCTAAGTTTTCAAGCTGGGAGAACATCTTTAAATATTTTCTGCTTTCTGGAACTTGGAAACAAAATTTTCAGTAAGGAAAAAGGGTAGTATCTCCTGATGTATCTAAAAGTTTGTCTAAAGCCTCGAGCTTGTTCATTCAGGCATTCACTGAGCCAATTCATTCATTCCTTGACTCTACTGTATATGTAATAAGCATTGCTGTGGGCCTCAGGTAAGACTTCAGCTGGAAAGCAACAGTTTCACCTTATCAGAAGCAAACAGTGTGGCTTCTGAAACACTGACTTTTACATAGTGAATATGATAATTGAAAGCACTTTCCTCCTGTTTAAGAAACTAGGTTTTTATGAGTTTATTGTAGGATATTTAGAGGGACGGAGAAATCTTTTATTTGAGTTTGTAAATTTTATTGCCACTAGTGTTCTCATCTTCTTTTTTAAACCTGGGATTTATTGCTTCTTTATGAAAGCAGGAAGAACTCTAGGGAAAATTTTCAGCACAGTGTTTCAGACTTTTCTGTTCTGGTGTAGAAGGGGTTTTTTGGCTTTCCTCTTCTCCAGCTGTCTGGAGAAGACATGTTGAATCATATTCTCTGACATGTTGAATGTAGATCTTTGTGTATCTATGCTAGTACTCATTTAGACACGGAATTTAAAAATTCTGCATTTAGGAGGAGGTTTAGCATGTTTGTTTTTGGGGGTTTTGACAGGTTTGGACTCCCCTTTCCATTCTCCTGAAAGTGTCTCTGTATCTTTCTTTGGTTTAGGATTTCTGAAATTAATTTAACTGCGGACGTTTTTAAAAATTCCCTCCTCATTTCTTATTCTTTTTTCTAGTTCAGTTCTCTCCTATATTTAGTCAGCCTCTTTAGTTTTTCCAAACTTGTATGTTATTTTTAAAAGCAACTGTAAGCTTTGGAGTTTAGCATATTAAAGTTTTCTCAGAATGATGGATGGCAAATTTCTGAGCTCAGTTAATCTGCAATGCAAACTGATTTCATGATGTTATTGTCAAAACCGTAAGAGCCACCGAATACTTTTTAAAAAATTAATTTTTCTTTCACTCATTAGTAGGAACATCAGCTATGAACTTCAGCGTGAAAGTTATTTTTTTCACTTACACATAGTAAAAGTAGATAGGTCAGTTTGATCTCCTGAACTTGATTTATTCAAATTTCTGTGTTATTTTCTTGAATACAGAGCTTAACATAAGACGTTTGGAGCCAGGTAAAACTGGTGGAGCAGAAACATGGAGTACAATACAAGAGTATGAGCAGTCCTACGGTAGAAACATTATGCTGACTTTGAAGTCTGGTCTAAGGTTTCTTGCCATCAGTGGGCACCTCCGTTTGCCATCAGTGGGCACCCCCGTTTCAAAGTCAGTGCATTGTGATTTGATTCAGTGAAATTAAGGATGGGATCTTCTACAAACAACAGTGGGTGGGAGCACCACTTACTAGTGATCACTAGTGTGCTACCAGTATGCTTCTTAGGTGTAGACAGACAAGAAACACTGAGAATCAGTTTCTGTCAGTATGTCACTTTGCTTTCTGTTTCTCACATAGCAACTTTGATAAATTCACAGTACTGCAAGGCATCAATGACCTAAAACAAAGTATGTTCAATGAAATTAAACATCATAGATGGAAAAATGCTTCAATATAGGTTCATGAAATTCATTCACTCACTGAAGCTTTGTCCATCTGTATTAGCTTTCTAGACAATAGTCTAGAACCCCTCTACCATTATGAGTGAGAAAGAAGCATTTTTGTAAGGTCACATATCCATTCTCATGTTGCCATGGCAAGTACATGGGAAAATCTCATACAAAACTGATTTTCTTTTTAAGATCTACGGCTCGAACCAGAATGATTACCTTAAAAGAGATGCCTAACAAAGTTATTATACAAAAAATATGTTATTCCTCATAAACTTTTGCTTTATTACAATCTTTTTATTGAAAGAAGGAACCTTTTTACCCTTATCGCACTGAACCATCAAATGCTATGAGCACCAGCAAGCTGCAAAGAACTCTTCTCTGTTTGACCCACTGCACATCTCATGGAGCATCCCATAATGAAAATACAGCTCCAACTAATTGACAGTTTTTCATCCTTTTTCTAATGCGTATACTTCTGTGCACTAAACCTGCATATGGCTGTTGATCCTGTTGGACTGAAGGACAGGGGAATTTCCTAAAAAGTGACAATTCCACAATGAATTTTGTCAAATGAATTTGCAACAGTTGGTGAACAAGTTTCCAGAGCTACCAGAAATACAGTTATCAGCTTTATTGCTGTTGCAAAAAACATCATGTTGACAAGACCTCTCTGCTTCAAATACTTGACATTGTCACTAAAATTATCCTTCAGGAGTCACATCTTCTAACGAGAGTCCTTCGATATCTTGTTCTTAAGTATTTCTGTATGTCAAGGTGGCTTCAAGGAGGAAATATACTTAACTTATTGTTCATTTGAAGGGCATTTCTTGTGGACAGTATGATTATCTCATCCTGTCAGGGAGGTGGCCAAGGGTTAGCTTTTGTTGTCTCTTTGTCCTTTTCCTCCAGCTTCAGTTTCTTGTTCATGGTCTGCCAGAATACAAATCAAGGCAATGATGTGTGTTGGACAAAATGTCCAATAGGTCTCTTGTTTGACTTGGAGTAAGTCATCCAGGTCCAGTTACTGCCACTATGTAAATGTGTATCTCCCAATGATTTAAGTGTCTTAGGTCTGGCTATTATCATCCAGTTCTGCATGTGCAACAGGTATTTCTATTTAATTACATGTTATTTAAAATGATATTCATACACTTGTCGATAAATATGTAACAAAGGTAGATGACAAGACAAAACATTAACGAACTTAGCTAAATTTACCATACAGTTGTGTAGCCTTCATTTTGACGCAGGCACAGATTGTGCTTGTACCTAAATTCTAGAATTCTGATGCTTCAGATTCCACTGCCAAGTCCCAAACTAAACACCCTGAATACCTCACTGGCACCTCTGATGGTTTACAAGACTCTGCCCTACGTAACTGGAAAAATGAGTCAGAGAGCAGTAACTGCAGGAGCAAATGCAGCCTGCTGACTCTGGATTTGTTTTCAGAAGCCTGCTACAGAGGAGATCTTTTCCACAGTTTTCAGTTACAGGATCAAAATGGTAAATACATCCTACTAAAAAATACAAGATAATTCCCCCCAGCTTGGTAACTCAGAGACCACATACACTTTCTTGTAAGGCATCAAAAACTAGAGCCCATGAAATCTATAAAAGTTTTGTGACCAGTCAGTTCATCACATTTTTAGCTGAATCTACACCACTCACTCTTGTCCTTATATCAGAAATTACTTGACGTGATCCAACCTGAACGTGTATTTTCACCTAACTTTTTTTCAGTTTTTTCCGGCAGTACAGTCCCCAGTGCCTTTAATATCATTACTTAACATAATTTGGTCATTCACAATAGCTTTCCTTGTCACTTGTGAAACTTGGTGAAATTTCCTTGCAAATAGCAACTATTTTTCTCATGCATAGTCTGCAGCATCAAAGCCTCCTGAGGAGCATCCCACCTTAATGTGTTCAAGTGCAGATCATGAAAGTAAAAACAATTAAAAAAAAGCCATTCATTTCATGAAGAAGAAATCAGATAAATGAAGGAATATTCTGAAAAACAGTCAGCTCAAGGTGAGGTTTGCAAGATTAAATCTAAGTTTGAGAAAAGTGACTGAGGCAAATGACTTTAGGTGGGATTTGAAAACATGGAGAAAAGACTATCTCTGCCCCTACCACCTACCATCTTGTTATAATTAATTCATCCAACCTACTGTTAAAGGAACAGATTCTGCTTGCAGGCTTGGAGTTTATACGATTGTCTGACAACAAGAAATAAATTAAAGCCCAGGAAAAAAAAAAGAACAAAAAAACAAAAAATATCTTCTGAATCTGTAAAGCAATAAAATTTAGATTAAACACTGCCACAATCATATTTTAAATTCTGAGAGAACTGAGGGTTTGGGTATATATTTTTTTTTCTTCTGACATGACTTTGAAGTTAAAAAGGTCATACTTGTTTCACCTGCTCACTAATGGCTCTGTGGCAGTAACTACAATTGATTGTAAAGGTATTTTTGTCATTCTTTATGGATTCAGATCCTGCAGATTAGAAGCTTTGGGGATTATCAGGCAGACACAGTCAGAACTGAAGAATTATCAGAGGATAATCTTGTACTATTGCAAAGTCTGTGCTATTAGGCATCATCCAATCACTCATTCAAGGAATTATTATATATTTGTTCAGCTGCTTTGCATTGTTAAATTCTTCTTCATTCCCTTTCAAATTTACTTTCATGCACCGTATAAGCATTACACATAGTACATAATAAGTCTCTGCTGTAAAGAAAGAGCTTATCCTTTTTAGTTTTATTATTATTTAAACCAAGGTCAAGGCTGAAGACTCACGCCCACACACAGAACATAAGATAATAAAAAGTTATAAATAAATTTTTCTCTTGGTTTCTATGGACAGGCTTCTCTTACTCATCTTCGACACAGATTTCTAGCTAGAGCAGTACAGAGGCCTAACATGAGTGGATCAAGAGGCATGAAAAATGAGAGCAAATAGACCTGAATCTTTTTAGCTGCTACTTTCGCTATTTAAGGCTGGCATTTTCTAGAAGAAGAGGAAGTTTAAGAAATCCTGAAAAAAAACAATCTACATTCCATAAAGACAGAGACAGTGGGTGTCAGTCTCGCTATGGCTTTAGCTACATCTTCCCACTTGCATTTTCCTATGATTCCAGAAAGAAAATGACATCAGAGAATGAAGTTAAAATGGGTTGGTGACTGTACTGAGCTATTCACTAAAAAATTGATGAATTTACCTTTGCATCGATGTCGCTGATGACACATATTGCACGACCAGAGGGAATAAAGCCTTGACATTCTAGAGATAACCCCCGGCAGCAATGGGAACAGGTTGAAAAATTACATCATTTATTCAGTGGTGCTTTGTGATAATTTTTAGGTCACAAGTAAATGTGAAGGGCGGGGCAGATTCTGAAAGGCTACAAAATAATGCCACCAAGACCTGGTATTTCATGAAGTCTCCTGTGCATGTAACTCATTGTTCTTTTACATTGGAATAAGCAACTGCAGCCACCCATACTTTGTAAAACTTCTGGATAAAGACAATTTTTCTTCTCTGAAGATGAGTACCAATCAAACATCTTAAAATATTACAACCTCAAAAATTATCTCCATTAGCTGAGCCACCATAACATACTGTGAATGTTCTCTATGTGTTCCAATTTCCAGGTACAATATTTTAGCCAAAATTTCAGTGAAATTGGATTAAGCTCATATTTTTATAGCATGGTCATGACGGGCCAAGAATCCATGTGTCGTCAGTTACAGAAGCTCATTTAATAGGGTGGGATATAGATAAACTGTCCATTCTGTGCAATTACTTGTGTGTGCCTATGAAACTGAAGCATTCTCATTTACAGAAAACCACTGCTGCAGTATTTTTGGAAAGCTTCTATCAGCTTAAGATATCTATGCACCAAGTGAGAGATTGAAGAGTCACATCTTCTTTACCATGATCTTTTTCTGACTTTCCTCCTTAATATAGGAGAGGGGGTCAAACTGACAACAGAAGCATTTTTGGGCTTGCAGATGTTTCGTATCTCCAAGCTAGTCAAGTTTCCAGAAAAAAATATTTTCCCATCTGGAATTTTGGGCATCTAATAAAAGAGATGTGTGTTTTGCCAGTTGGTGAGTGAGTACATGCTGTATCCCATGGGCCTGTCAACACCTGCTTGCACAAGGAATTGGGGTGAGCTGCTAGTGTGTCTCATGAAAACCCACATTGAATTAATGATAACAAATGAGAAAAATACATATTTCGTATCTTCTCAATTCTCTCATAAATGTTTGTTAAGGTTCGGCTGCAGCTGGCAAGAAAAGCGCCATGCGGCTGCCCCTCCACCCGCCAGGGTGCGGAGGAGAATGGAAAGAAACAGGCAGAAACTGGTGGGTCGGGATAAGGGCAGTTTAACAGAACAGTAAACAAAGGGAACAGTAACAACAACGATACAGATCAGGAGAATACACAACACAAACTGCACGACCCACAGAGCCGCTCTCCCGGACCAGACCTCTGCTGCACGCTCCCGAGATGCGAGTGAGTTCCCACCGCCCAGCTCCCCCTGACTGGAACCCAGCATGACTGCACGTGGTATGGAATATCCTGCTACGTTTGGCCAGGTGGGGTCAGCCCACCCGGCTGTGCCCCTTCCTGGATTCTGGTGAAAATTAACCCTGTCCTGGCCGAACCCAGGACAATGCTATTATTGTTCATGAGTATTGCAACATTAAATATCTAAGTGGAAAGACTTATCTCTCAAAATTTGTTTTTATATTTATTTAATGAGCAACCTTCTGGTAATTAGTTATGTGAAATAAGTTGAAGTTTTCAAACAGAAGAGAGAGAAAAAATTGTGAGTTCTCTGAGGGCCTGAAAAACTTTTAGCTTGTTACAAAACTCTCTTGATGAAATATCTAACTTTTCACACAGAAGGAACTGTTGCCCTTCTGAAATGAGTTCCTGAATGGAAAATTATTTCTTTTAAAGTAAGTTCATAGTGGGAGTTAGATATCTGGCCTCACTTGTGTGGCTGACCAGACTTAAGTGCTGCCTGAACTCAATGGGTCATCTAGGAAATTTGCTGCATTGAGTGCTGACTGGTAGGATCCTGTATTCCATAGATGATGGCAAGTATCATAGAATCTTAGAACAGTTTAGAGTGGAAGGGACATTAAACATCACCTAGATCCAACTTGCCTGCCATGGGCGAGGACACCTTCTATGAGACCGGGTTGCTCAAAGCCCTATCCAACCTGGCCTTGAACACTTCCAGGAAGAAGGCATCCACAGCTTTTCTGGACAACTTGTTCCAGTGCCTCACCAACCTTAAAGTAATGAATTACTCTCTTACATCTAATCTAAATCTCCTTTCTTTCAGTTTAAAGCCTTTATCCCTTGTCCTATCACTACAGGCTCTTGTGAAAAGTCTCTCCCCAGCTTTCTTGTAGGCCCCTTCAGATACTGGGTTGCTACAGTAAGTTCTCCACAGAGTCTTCTTTTCCCCAGGCTGAACAGCCCCAACTCTTGCAGTCTTTCCTTATAGGAGAGGTGTTCTAGCCCTCTGATCATCTTCACGGCCCTGCTGTGGACGCACTCCAACAAGTCCATGTCCTTCTTATGTTGTGGGCCCCTGAGCTGGATGCAGTACTTCAGGTGGGGTCTCACCAGAAAGGAGCAGAGGGGTAGAATCACCTCCCTTGACCTGTTTCTTTTGGTGAAGTCCAGCATATGGTTGGCCTTCTGGGCTGCAAGCTCCCATTGTCAAGTCATGTTGTACTTCTTATCAACCATCACTCCCACGTCTTTCTCTTGAGGGCTGCTCTCAATCCTTTCTCCTCCCAGCTTGAATTTGTGTTTGGGATTACCCTGACTAATGTGCACTTGGCCTGGTGGTACTTCACAAGAATAGCAAAGGCTCAGCTCTCAAGCCTGTCCAGCTCCCTCTGGATGGCATCCCTCCCCTCCAGCGTGTCAACTGCACTACACAGCTTAGTGTCTCTGGCAAACTTGCTGAGGGTGCACTTAATCTCACTGTCCGAGTTGCTGGCAAAGATGTTAAACAGCACAGGTCCCATTACTGACCCGTGAGGAACACCACTCATCACAGATCTCCACTTGGAAATCAAGTTGTTGATGTAAGCACTTTCAGTGCAACCATCCAGGGAATTCCTTATTCACTGAGTGCTCCATCCATAAAATCCGTGTCTCTCCAATTTAGAGACAAGGATGTCATGTGGGACAGTGTCAGATGCTTTGCTCAGGTTCAGGTAAGCTGGGCCCCCAGTGGAGCTGACTTGCTGGCTGGAGTGGCTAGAATCCCTTTGTAGTGCTCTTCGGGTGCTCTCCTGCTGACCTGTGATCCTTCTCCAGGCTCTGGACATCTATTACTGGCACTGGCAACAAACTGGTCAGAGTGGGATGGACTGCAGTTCTCCTCCTCTGGCAACTTTCGTGGAAGATGAGAGGATAAGTCCCATAACACCCTGAGGCACACCGGACATTATTCTGGGCTTCCAGGAGCCTTAATCCCATTCTTGAATTTAGGCTATTCTTTCAAAAATTGAACACTACTTTGTTTCAGAACAGAGATCCCTCCCACTGTAACAGCCTGGTAGTTTCAGGGCTTACCTTAAGTGCAGAAGTATTCAGCTTCCCTTTTGTCTGAATGGCCTTAACTTCTTTTTATGGCATTTGCCCCGCTACATGTTTGTGAATAAAGCCTAATAAATGAATGGCATGCACCTATTTCTAATCCAGGAGGAACAGTTTATCTGCTTTCCACTGCTCTGTCCAGGATAGGAAGATATTGTGTGTGCCTGCCTCTCTGTTTACAAATAAAATTACACATACACTTTTTTTGATTTATCATTATAACCATGCAAATGTATTAACCCTGGATCCATCCCTCCTGTTCAATATATTGCATTAGACGTAAAATTATCCACTAGGCCAGGGAGCTCATGGCCATGATCTGCAGCTTTGTATTTATGGCAGTCATACAGAGACAAGAAGAAAGATCTTGACTATATTCACTGAGTTTCACCGTGAACATTCAGCCCTGGGAACTGGTGTAGAGGTTTCTTCCCCCTTTTGTTATGGAACAGTTTTAAGCAGCGTGATCATTCAGTTGTCTGGATGATGGTGCAGAGTATGCCATCAGCAAGTTTGCTGATGACACAAATCTGGAAGGAGTGACTGATACACTGGAGGGTTGTGCTGCTATCCAGAGGGAATGCAACAGGCTGGAGAAATGGGCTGACAGGTACCTCATGATGTTCACCAAGAAGTGTAGAGTCCCGCACCTGGGGAGGAACAACCCCATGCACCAATATACACTGGGGGCAATCCAGCTACAAAGCAACTTGGCAGAAAACGGCGCAGTGTTCCTGCTGGACACCAAGTTGAACATTAACCAGCAATGTGCCCTTGCTGCCAAGCAGGCTAATGGCATCCTGGGCAGCGTTAGACAAAGTATTTCCAGCAGGTTGAGGGAAGAAATCCTTCCTCTCTGCTCAGCACTGGTGAGGTAATTTGTGGAGTCCTGTGTCCACTTCTGGGCTCCCTAGTACAAGAGAGACATGGACGTACTGGAGACAGCCCAGCAAAGGGCCACATGGATGATGAAGGGACTGGAGCATCTCATGAGCAAAGGCTGAGAGACTTGGGACTGTTTAGCCTACAGAAGAGAAGTCTTGGGGCATCTTATTAATGTATATAAAAAACAGAAGGAAAAGTGTAAAGAGGACAGAGCCGGCGGTGTCCAGTGATAGGACGAAAGGTAATGGGCATGAACTGAAATACAGGAGCTTCCCTCTTAACATCAGGAAACACTACAGTGAGGGTGACTGAGCATGGGCGTAGTTAGCCCAGGGAGGTGGTGGAGTCTCCGTTCTAGGAGATATTTAGAAGCCATCTAGGCATGGTCCTGGACAGCCTGCTGTAGGTGACCCTGATTGAGCAGGGGAATTGGACCACATGACCTCCATAGGTTCCTTCCAGCCTCAACCAGTCTGTGATTCTGTGCTTCTGTTTATACGGAAACACTTCTTTTAATTGTAGGTTATCTTCATCTTTGTGAAAAGTGAATGATCAGAATATAAATGTTTTAGTTTATTGTTTTTCTACTAAAAAAACTGTAAAAAACATTCAAGCTATTAGTCTGAAAGACCTTATGAATGATTCATTATCAGTGCTTGATGATGGTTAATTACATCGATCATACAGTATAATTCCTTCTCACTCACAATTTGACACTGTGCATCAGGTCCAGGGAAAAGAGAGTTAAGTACACAAATGTATGCACCCACACCTTTCTAGGCTACATTTGCTCCCAGATAATGATTCTGAAGCCCTAGTCCCTATCCTGAATTCAGGTTCCCTTTCAAGATCAAACACTACTATTTTTTAGAGCAGAATGTTACTCAGCATACAAGCTAACAACAGTTAGGCTGACAGATAGGCAAACAGGTAGACAGACTGACTGAAGGATCATGTATTTAACTCTCTCTGGTTCAACTCCCGAGCTATTTTAACTCTCACAGCTCTGGTTAAGTACATGCAAATTCCTGGTTCAAAAACGAATGTTGAGTTTATTGTACATAGCTCACAGATATTACAAATGCAAATAAATATAAAGGCTACATAATAAATAATTGCCATGTATTCTCCCAACTCACACCTGAAGTAAGCCAGATCACTTTGGTCCCTTGTTTAATGGTCGTTGTTAATTTTGGTTCATATTTATATTGTTGCTTTAGCTCTTATTATTTTGTCAGTTTCAGGTGGTTCTTTTGATTAACACATAGCAAGTTTTCATCTAGTCTGTTTTTTGCTACTAGTTCTGTCATAATCTGTCAGGTACATTATCTTTTTATATGTAAAAGCTGTTACAGAACAATACAGTAAGAAAATTTTAAAAATCCTATGTATATTTTTAATCTAAAATACATATATATATATATGTTTTAGCAAGCAAAAACAGATTGATCTGACACTCAGACAATTGCGATACAGAGGCCTAAGTATGCTCAACACTTTTTATACTCAGAGAAAATGGGAAGCGATGTTCACAATACTGAGAACTCTTCAATCAATTGTTTAGCCACATTATGGAGAAGATTCCACCTCATATCTTACCCCTTCTCTTTAGCATCGCAGATGTGCCCTATGTGCTGTATTCCTGTTCAGTATCTGGCGTATTGGGATCCCATTACTATAGGCGATGGGCAGAAGTAGTGCTTTAGGACTGAGGTTTTTGGTATGATTCTTCGCACAATCTGATCTCACCTTGAAATAAGGATTGTACAGATTTGGATTCTGCATCTTTAAAAATATCTGTTCTTTTCACCACTGTTATAACAGTCTTGTGGAATCCTCCATATTTAGTAGCTTGTGCAAGTCAGTCTAGTGAAAGCTCTCTGCAAAGTCTATGCAAAGTCTTTGACGTAAATTCTGGCTTGGGAAGGACTTCTTATGTGGAGCTGGCTAGTTACTCCATTTTCATTCTGGAGAAAAAGAAAAAAAAAAGAAAAAAAAAGAAAAAAGAAAGAAAAAATGAAAACAAAAAAAGAAGGAAAAAAAAAAGAAAATGTATTTGTGGTAAATTCTGCTTATCTTCAGGAAATTCTCTCACTAATATCAAAGACTATTGCCATGTAGTGAAAAGAACCTGGTATTACAGTCTTTGAGTTGCCCTAGATATGATTTGAATGTTATCCCAGTGCCATAGACAACTTAAAGGCTTGGACGACAGATAAAACCATAGCAGTTAGAATCAGTAAGCTTGGCTTCCAGGCTTAAATTTACCATTGAATTGGGGTGGGGTACTGTGGTGGGTGTTAAAGTTATTTATTTTCCTTGTCTTTAATTTTTCTGATAAAGACAGATTTTATTTTCTTCCCTTTAGGATGAGTCTCACAATATCAGAATGCTGAGGAATACTGACAGCAGACCGAAGCACTGTGGGTAGGTGAGCAGGTAGATACATACACACAGGCCACAGATAGAGAAAATTTGCTGAGCTTCAGTTGTCTTCTACATCCACAAAGGACTGGAGCCCTATTGAGAGTTCTAGTGAGAGTAGCAGAAGCTATTGCATTGAAAAACCCAAGGAAAGAGTTAACAGATGCCTGACTCCTTCTTCCAGCAGCCTCAAGCAGTTGGTGCCTTTGCCATTAAATATTTTCACATGTAGGTTTTCTATTTGCCTTGAATTACTGAAATACACTAAGCACAGCTCTCCAAGGACCCAAAGTGATGGTGTAATAAGTTCCTGCTAATAGCTTGAAACTGTACAGCAATCTAGTTTTAAAATACAACACAAATCTTTATCTAAAAGCACTAACACCTCACTCCTGTGTTCGCAGAGTATGTTTTCACATTTCTTTTTGCAGTCTCTAGCAGGGAGGGGGTGGGCAGTGGGGAAACAACTACAAGAGAAATGATGCATTCCGGGCAAAGAGCCAATTTAAAAAGTCTGTTCTCTACAGTTTGCTGTCACTTGTCGTGGTTAAACAAAACATGGAATAGAAAAAGAGAAATTGGCTTCAGTGTAAATGTCAACATTCTGATTAAAGCAAACATGAAGCATTCACAACTCTCGACAAAAAAATTAAATTGAATTATGAAGTATATGCAAATGGGGCCCTTCCTCTGTGTGATTAAGGGTATGTATGAATTTGCATTTTCTGTTTATACTATTAAAGCCAACATAACAGAGCTGAGCGCTCAGGAACATACAGACATGTCTTTGTAGGGATTGAAGCTTTCCAGTATGCTTGTAAGTTGTGTGAATTAACATTTAGGTACACACACAGTTGTGAGTTGCATATATTGGCTCACCCTAAGGGTACGCATGTGTGGGTAGGTAAACGGACATTCCTGACTTTTGTCCACTCTTGTTTGCATGTATACATAGAAGTGAGAAAACGAAAAAGAAGATGATTCTCAGCTTCAGAGAGGTATTCTACCTTCAATATACAAATATGTGAATACTGTCCTCAGTTAATGTCAGCAGCAAAAAGAGACTTCTGAAACAGGGAAAAAGTAAGACTTGGAAGTAAAAAGAGAATCTGGAAGGCAAAAAAACCCTCATCACTTGAGAATATTTGAAATGTGCTGTTTTCCAAGAAGGACAATGGAGGATTATGAAAACTATATTAATAATTTAAATGAGGGGAACATATGGTCCCAGTTCCTGTGTAGCTCGTTAGGCACAGATCTTGAAAATTGAATTGTTTGAAATGTGCTTTTGCAAAGCTCTCAGCATGCATTTATGACATAAAATTTTAAAGCAAGTATAATACATTTTAATTCCATAATTAAAATCAATGGGAAAATGAAAAATAAATGGCCTGCACTGGTCCACTTTCCCTATTGTGGAATATATTTTACTGGCATGCCACACTGTGTTCGTGGTGTGCTCCTGCTGTATGCTTTTTTTGTGTGTGTGTCTTTTTTTTCCATATTGGTTTATGTGTGTGACTGTATTTGTAGCTACATCTTCAACTGTCCCCTTATCAGTAAATATGTAAACACATAAAAATACTACATAATTCTCCAGACAACTTGCCTTACGCAGGATTAGGAAGCATTTCTGCTTAGCCAAAGCAGTGGCTGTGCACTCAAAAGGTTATATTCATGCCACGATTACTTCAGGACACTACCTACTACCTCCTCCCTCTCCTCAGAAAATGCTATGTACAGAAAAGGAATCTGAGGAATTACCACAGATTTATATTTAATAACTGCTTTTTAATATATAAATTATGTTTTAAAACCTGTATATCAAATATAAGAACTCATATGAAATAAACTAGGCATGCTTAAGGTGCATGAGGATTTATCTGGGTTGCCAAAATCAATGCCTGCCTGCATTTCACTTGTTTGTGTCAAGAAGACTACAGTAATGTGTTCAGCATAGCACTGAACAAAATAATCTCAGTCTGTCCCGTGGGTTCATCTTTTAGGAGTTAGCTTTTTCTTGCTTTCTTCCTCCTTTCTACCATTCCTTGCAGAAAATATTATTGCACTGCAATTAACAATCTGCTTATCTATTCAATCTAATTATTTGCCCACATAAAGGATGGATAAATATGTATTTGATATTTTGTCACATATCTTGTCAATGAGATTTGCACTGTTATGGTGGTATATAAAAGCCTCTGTTATCTAGCATGCCTGTCCTCTTCACTTTTACAAGCCACAGGCATAAGGTCTTACAATCAGCGAAAATTAAAGATCCAATGTTGCAGCACATCCCATGTTGTATCTGCTGGATTTCTGAGATCTCCGTAACAGTTCAGCATTTTTCTTTCTTATAAGAAGCTGCTGTGTTGATTTCAAAGCCTCTTTAAAATTACATTAGACTCAGATGTTCCTCTGTATTCCTTCTCCAAAACTCTTTTTGTTTTACGAACATATTAGCCCCTTTAGGAAAAATGTGTATCATTTCCCTGTAGCATGGAGAGAGAAATGCACTCGAGCAGAAAAGTGAACAAGCCAAGCTCACAGCCTAACTCTGTGAGACTTCATTGCTACAGAAGGATTCTTTCAACTTGCAGAGCTCGAAAGACAGAGAGCTCTGCATGGGGCAGGCCTGGACACATTGATGAACATAGATTGATGGACTGGCAACAGTTTAAGGTTTGGGCCATAGCGGTTAAATGGACATGTACCTAGCAGGCCATGAACAAGAAAATAAAGCCCTATGATTTTTTTTTTTTTTTTAATTCCTAAAATATTGCCTACTACAACTCTATCTTGGCTTCCTGCAGGTATGCGGCTTCCTGCAGATATGCACAAGCATGTTCATTACGTGCAGTGAGATTATTCCTGTGCTCAAATTAAGCCTGCCTGAGAAGGAATCTAGGTTTCAGCACTGACTCAGTAGTGACTGTAATGGCATCTTCCAGTGGGAACAGCCATAAGAGTACTAAGTGCATCAAGAAGAGTGTGGCCAGCAGGACAAGGGAGGTTCTCCTTCCCCTCTACACTGCCCTGGTGAGGCCTCATCTGGAGTACTGTGTTCAGTTCTGGGCTCCCCAGTTCAAGAAGGATGAAGAGCTACTGGAGAGAGTCCAGCGGAGGGCTACAAGGATGGTGAGGGGACTGGAGCATCTCCACTACGAGGAGAGGTTGAGGGAACTGGGCTTGTTCA
>Ga0065711_1027473_pt1 | contig 49030 bp, 26 predicted proteins | sample Hoacrofraction12_FD_59098 | JGI IMG/M metagenome (GOLD analysis project Ga0065711, IMG submission 59098) | Hoatzin crop microbial communities from Cojedes, Venezuela - Epithelial fraction 12 v2 (version 2) | ecosystem: Host-associated > Birds > Digestive system > Esophagus > Crop | place... | reverse complement strand
CTTCTTCCCTCTGAGGGTGACGGAGCCCTGGCACAGGCTGCCCAGGGAGGTTGTGGAGTCTCCTTCTCTGGAGATATTCCAGACCCGCCTGGACGCGGTGCTGTGCAGCCTGCTGTAGGTGACCCTGCTTGGGAAGGGTTTGGAGTGGGTGACCCACAGAGGTCCCTGCCAACCCCCAACATTCTGTGATTCTGTGTTGTGGGGGTGGATTGGTGTGCAATGTTTGCCTGAAGCGTGCATGTCAGGTGTACTATCAGTGTGTATAGGTAATCAGACGATCGTATCAGTGATTATGAAAGCCTAAAATGTGTATTAGAACATATAATGAAACCTCTCAGTGTATTTCCTAAAGTTAATGAAGTTTGTGCAGTTTTTCTGTTCAGAGGCTGGCATGTGTGTAAGCTGTATGGAAAAAGAAGGTAAAGCATTTGTAGAAATCAGTGTTCAGTTTAAAGTTGTTTTTTTCTTTTGGATAGCAAATGTTCTGTGCTTGCATATTAGCTTGCCAGAGGTTAAGTCCTAAAGGCTGGAAAGACTGTTAGAACGTTTAGTTTGGTGTAAAAGGTAACCTTTACTTTGCAATAAGGCTCAGCTATCTCAACCAAAGTTTGGGTGCAATTGCACTGGTATGTTCCTTCCCTCCCAGTCCCCCAAGGATTTTTCCTGGATGGTGCCTGCATGTGGAGTTAATTATACTGATGTGAAGTAATGACAGTATTGATGTTCTCCTTGAAGCATGGAGAATTATTTCTAATCTTTACCATTTTTTCACATTTCGAGGCACGAATCACATCTACAGAGTTGTACTTGTGATGTCCATCAAAGGTCAAGGTCTGCTAATTACCACTTCAGGATAGAGTTTAATTCTCAATATCTTCCAAAAGAAATTGCAGTCAGGTTCCGTAACTCTTTAGGTTTCCTATGACAGCAGAACAATCTGTGTGAGTAAACAGAAGGCTTGGAGATTCCTATTCATGCATGGAATTATTCTCAATAAACTTCTCCTGAATAACTTCCCTTTGCAGGCACTCTTATTTTCAGCTTACTACTGCTTTTATTCTGTGAGTGAATTCAGGAAATCTTTGCCATTTTACTGTAAAATAATTAATTAATTCAAGTGCAAAACAGATTCCTCTGTGCTAAATTAACATTCCTTAAGAAGTGTATATAATGTTTTGATGTTTCACGCCTCACTCAGGCAATACAGTTCGGTTTCTGAATGTGAAAGGCTGAGCTAGATTTTTAATTTACTAGTTTAACTTGGAAGTTGCTTTCCAACATGAAGTGTGGAAGTGTTTCCGTATGTAACTCACCAGCTTTCAGATATCAATGGAACATTTTTCACTAACTTACGTGAATAAATCCAGAAAGAATCTTAGTGTTATAATAAAGGATTTATGTTTCTAATCCGTTTGAATAGTAGTTTTACAACAATGTGTCATATAAAATTGTTGACGTTAATTCCTGAAGCGAAAGTAAATAAACTAAAGCCAACACAAACAAATAACTTTAGTATATTTTACTAAAGAAGTGGTTATTCAGAATCTCTCTTTTCTTTTTTTTTTTTTAATAGAATCTGTTCTTCGTTAAACTAGAAACCCATTTTTGCTTGATTTTTAAAATGGTTGCTACTAAATACTTATTTCGAGAATACGATTTAGGCCTCTGTCCTGATTAGGTCCCAATTCAGAAATCAGATTTATGCATTTAAATTTTACTTGGAGTTATGGTAAGAAAATATATTTTCTTGGGTTGAGCTTTCTTGTATGATCAAATTATTCTCACAAATGACCCACTACTGTACTTGTGATTTAACATGTTCTGACTACAGGTTGCACACATAGGCTCTTACATATCAAAACCCTCTTCCAATTTTTTAATCAGCTGCTTGAGAACAAAGCTGGAAAACATCAGGAAACTCTGGATTTTTTCCTTCTGAGATGCTCTGTTTCCTCCCTCTTGCCCTCCTCTACTTCAGAGTAATAGATTTTCTGAAGTAACAACAGATGCGTTGTAACAAAATATTTCAAATACTAACAAGTCAAGCTTGAAATAGCCTATTGAGAGTTTAAAACATAAGCAAATTACTGATAAGTGACTGAATAGAAATGTCCTGTAATAATTAATTCTATTACATTGTATTTGATGCACTGTGTGTGGTTGAAGTTGTATTTACATTATTTTATGGTAAGCAAATACAGTGACTAAAATATAGTAAGTAAAACAAAATTGCTGTCTAAGCCAAGATAGTCACAAATGTTTCAATATTTTGCTTGCTTTAATTATAGAGTTTTTAGCTTGAGGTGCCTAATAAGAGTCTTGTTTTCAGAAAGCTGTGGGTGTCCATGCTTTGAAATTGTAAGCTCTATCAAAATTAGTTTGCCAAAAATTACATACGCGTCCAGAACGACCATGCCATTGTCAATGTTGTCATTAGTACACTGAAGTGTATGAAGTTTTGACAAACAATGTGCTTTGAATCATTCAACATATCACCTGTGTTTACGAGGCACCTCATTGCCAAGCTTAAAGTAGGCTCTTTTTTAGGTTGGGATTGCTGGTGGCTAGCAGGGAGCTAGAGAGTGGCTCATTTTTTTCTGTGCCAAACTGGGTCTGCTTTAGAATTTTTGTGATTTCTTGGAAATTTTCCGATTTCCACTTAGGCACATCATCAAAATTTACCTGCTTTCAGTTGAGTTTATTCCTTTTCAGTTCTGCTTGGCTAAAGTGATATCAGTTGTTGCAGCTAGTTTTGTTTTTACACAGGTTGTAATTTTCAAGTACACATGAGTACAGGTGAACACACACACACACATGCAGTAGACTTGAGTTGTAAAACACTATTGGAGAGCATTCAAGCTATAATTCTTGGCCTTCCACTGTCCTGCTGTGTCAGATCAACGTTTCGGTGCCTGTGTGCGCTAAGATTTCTCAGTCTTGATATTAGTGATCAATAGTGAATAACTAGTGACTGATATCTTGATGTTAGTGTTTGTGCCCGCAGCCCTTTAAGCAAGTTTCCTAGAGTTAGAGACTTCATGTGTTACACCTTTCAAAAGTCGGCCCTACAGCCTAAAGTTTCTTTGGTTCTTTGGGGTCAATGCCGAATCTCAAGGTAACACACAACTTTTCTGAGAAGTTTCTTGCATGGGATGTTAACCTTCTGGCTTGTAGTTTGCTAGTTCAGAAAACAGGTGATGGAAAGCAGCGTATTGCATACTTACTCCCAGAAATATGTGTACTTTCCATAGATTCAAACCCAACATTGTTCTTGACTCAATGGAAATGTCTAAATCTAGACAAAAAATAACTCGTGTTCTTCCCTTTAGTGGTTTTGTCACCAGTCTAGAGCCTTTTTAAGTGGATTCAGGTTTTTGAGGATTTCCAGCATTGTTGTCCTGAAGGCTGTAGCTTGTTCTGTGCATTGTTGAATCTTCCCAGCTCGTCGTGTTTTCTTGCAGTTGGAGTGGCTCTGCAGTCACACCAGTAACTGGTACACCAAAAACTGGTTGTTTCTTCCCCTCTCCTCTCCTGAGGTTCTTGTGTGGCCCAAGGAATTTGTTTCTGAATCCATTCTCTGTCCCACCACTCCCCCTTTGAAAAAGTTTTGTCTCCAATTGACAACTATCGTTGGTATCTAATTTAGGCTCCCTGTTGCTACAGGTCAAAATATGCTAGGCTGCTACCGAGTGAAGCGATCTTGTCCTGGCCCTATCTCTTAGTCCCTGTTCTTTTCCTGAAGTTGACTGTAATACTCGTGCAGCCATCCGGTGAACCCCGATCACGGAACGGATACAACTGAAAAGTCACTCAACAAAAAAAATATAAGCCAATCAGTTTTCAGTCTTATTTAAATAATAACTTTGCAATATTAACCAATATGTATAAATGGTACAGAGGCAGATTACATAGCTCATCAGAAATGGACACAAAATGGATATTTTTTCCAAACACTGATTTCCTTTCTAGTTTGCAGTGAGCTAAAGCTTTGATGTTACAGTTATTTGGCTAAGGGGGGAATTTATCCATTTGGCTGTTAGGACCAATAAGAATAAATAAGACACTTAAAATTTATCTTGCTTTTACATTATTTTACTCTCACGTGAATGATACACACATGGATCTTTTCATGGCTAATATTTGTATTATAGCTAACAGAGCTGTTGCTATATGCAGTATTGAAGAGACATGGAAAATAACATTATTTCAGTGACTCAAAAAGTGCATAGGTTTTTTTTATGACTGACTTACACTAGTGAAATAGAGATGAAAAAACATGTATATGCAACTTCTCTTTTGGTGTGCAGCTCTTCCTTCATTTCTTCTACATGTTTTTCTGTTCACTATTTGTGTAAACTAGACTTCTTAACTTCACAAGGGGTTTGTACCGTCACCTTTTCATATAAGCACTGTCACTGAAATAAAAGTAAAAACATTCAAATTATAAACTTGTAAACAAAACAGTATTACCATTTTCAACCAATTCTGTGAAAGTAAAGTACTTGCTTGAACTTTTATATTAAATATGTGCTATCTTGAAATGCTACATATTTCACTATGATAATAGATATGTCTTTTAATTAGAAACTTTAGGGTTCTGAATTTTCATGTATAAGAATACATTTCCATGGAAGCCCTGCTTACAGTTGCTTTTTGGTAGGATATTTATTATAGTTTAAAATAGAGCAACAAATTCTCTGTTGCCATCACTACCAAATTTGCCAACATGCAGGTTCATCTAACCATCTGCAAAAAAAGTTAAAATGTGTTAATATCAAATTGCAATGAAATGTCTGGGGTTTGTATTACTATCACTTTTATTTTTACGGTAGTACTTAAAAAAAAAAACTAGATTTCAGGTTTCATTTTGTCTCAGTAAAGTAGTTAATTGCCTCTTTTATCTAACCTAAGTTTAGCATCTCTAAATCGTTGCCAAATAAGAATTTCTGTAATATATTTTGGCAAGACAGAAATAGGAAAATGCAGTCTGCTACAAAGATATAGTATTGGTTGATAAAGCATTATCTACGGTAGCCTTAATAATAAAGGTTAAAACATTGACTGAGAAGTTATTAAACAATTTAAGCATTGTCCTCTTTGGAGTAGTTTTAGTCCATTACATTTCATGTATAGTTAATTTATCCCATTCAGCCTGCATTAAAATGTCAGTTTTACGCTGAATTCTGAGGTCATGGTTATGTGTGACCTTCTCGGAAAACAACAATGGAAATGATTCAGGATAAACAAGCGTGGAAAATGCTGTTGAGTGGATTTTCAGTAGATTTTATGACTTTATGAATGTATAGCGCTATCCATTTAAAAGAACTGTTGTTAAGTCTGCGAGACTGGAAATTTGATATTGTATTCCTGGCATTACATTGTTTGGCAATTCCTTGACTTTTCTGGTGAGTTTTTCAAAAGTTTACATTGTAAAGTGGTTTTGAAAAGTGTGAAAAGTTCCCCACACATTGTCATTCTGTTTGGATGTGAATCACTAGCCACGCCAAGCTATTCTTCTCCCACTTAGAAGCTGAATACAGAATATGCATCACATAAAAATGAGACACATTTTTTGGTGAGTGTCTTCTCCTGTAACTTAAAAAGAGGGCATTAAAGTTTGCTATCAAACATGTGGCGTTGTAGAGGAAAAATGAAGATCCTAGAAGATTTTAAAACGAGCCGACAGCCGCTGATGTGGTGTGTAGGGGAGGGGAGGAGAGTGTGGGGCAAGAAGCTAAAACCAAGAGCCATTAATCATGCACTGGACTTCAGAGAAATTTTTTTTTTGCAAGTAAAGCTAGCTCTACAGTAAACCAGCCGCAGAAACAAGTTTAAAGTCCGTGAAGACCGAGACCTACAAATCTGCCTCTGTCCCATAGGGTCAAAGGGCAATTCTCCTGCAGACAGAGCTGCAGACAGTCCCATAAATGCAGGACTGTTGCCATGACACAGGAAGATTGTCATACAGAGCAGGACGGCAAATGAGTGAAACTTCCTTCAAGTGTACACAAGGGAGCAGGGAAGAAAAGCTTCAAGCGGAGAAGTGTTCTTTCTGAAAGCACATGCATCTGAGACACTTGTTCACAGTAATTTTTCAAAGCAGTATCTCAGATTGTGTTATCTGGCCTGCTAAATGATGTGGCTTGAAGAATTTAACAAATTGATAGGGATTCTGCTATTGGCCTGTGAAGACAGGCACAGAAGTTTGGTTACATCGATACAATTCCACTTTCAAGAACAGAGAATAAATTAGTTACCAGTAGGACCAGCAGATAAATATTTGATAATATTTAGATTCATGATTTTTTGCATTGAATTTACGCTAATAATTGTACTAAGGCACATTCCACTGGTCCTGTTTAAGAGTAGTGATAGTCTCTGTAGGCAGTGATTGAAACGTACCTGATTTTCTTTATATTTTAAGCAGAATGTAATAAGCACTTGTTTCATGTTATCATTTTTGGAGGTGATAATAGCTTTTAGACTTGATTCTCAAATTTTTTGTGTGATCAATTTGGAACTCATAAATTAAATGTTATAACAAATGTCAATATATAGATTCTCTTGCCCCCACTCAGTACCAGGCATATTTTAGTTTAGATTGAGAAAAACTAAAAATAGTTAGGCAACAGATAAACTAGCTATGCTCACAGTGGGAACCATCAACAGTGGAGGTGTGTGTGTGAACCAACACATGAAATATATTAGGGAAGAATGGTTTATGGACAGTTGTATCAGTCTTGCCTAAATGTATTATATAGAGATAGATTAAATAACCTGTTAGAGGGCCAAGCCTTCCACATAAGTCTAATGAAATATGAACATGTTTTAGCAGGTTGTCAGCTGATTGAGATTTAATTCCAATGGAACCGTTGCATATGGAGCAAAGATCAGCCCATGTTTCAGCTAAATGCTCTTCCTGCTGCTGGCACATCCAAATGAGCCCATTTTTCAGGGAAACCACACAGTGAAGGCTTGGCTGCCTAGCATGCTGCACCATTGCATTCTTGTCACCCATAGCTTGGTGTTCTCCCTCTCAAGAGTGCACACTTGATTTGCCTATGGATGATGCAGGCAGTGGAAAGGACATTCCTCTTCTTTGAGTTTCAAAATAGCCCTTTGTCATAGGCTCAAACTTATTAAGAACCTTGTTATTCAGGAAGCTAGGTATGGTCCTAAAGGATCAGACCAAAGGCCCCAATAGCCCAGGATGCTGTCTCCAAGTGTGACTAGGTAATAGCCTCTGGGAAAACTAAGAAGGAAAGAGAACAAAAAGTTATCCTTCCCTCCATACTGCTTCTGCCATCAGCAATTTATAGCTCATGGCCTGAGACAGAGTTTGTGTCTAGGTAATAATGTTTGATGTTACTAATGGAGCCATTTTCTGAAATTTGCCCTTTTTGTTCCATTTCTATTTGGGCCCTCCCAAAACATTCCTCGCAGTGACTTCCACAGTCCTGCTGAACCATTGCTTGACAATTTTGCCGACTGCTCCTTGATCCTATCATGTACACTGAATAGACGTTGCTGCCCTGCTTTCTCAAGACTGTCTGTGATTTTATATACACCTATCATATACCCCTCATAATATTTCCTTCCAGGTAAGAAAGCACAGTGGTTTTCTAGTCTCTGTTTTTACTTTTTGTACACAATTTCCATTACCCATTATCACCCTTATCTTGCCACTCAGTTCCTGTTCTAGTTCTTCTACATTCTTCTGACATAATTTGGAATTACGTATCAGTTCATTGAAGATCTTGTGACAGGATCACAAGATCTCCAGTTTAAATACTGTCTCAAAATATTCAGAGTCTGTTTCCTTCAGCACCTTTATTTCCTGTATTTTTATTTTAGAAATAAAAAGCCAGGTAGATTATTGTTCTCCAACTCCAACATTCAGTGATGTTCCTCTTCTTGTATGTTGAAAGTGTAGCTTTCTGTGTGATCCACAGTCAGGGCAGGAAGGAAGGTTTTATTTGTAAGTGAGTGTACACTCCTGTATCATGTTCCCATAAATTCAAAAATTCTTACATGAAAACAGTATAGTGCCTGTTGCCATCATTAGTTATGCTTTGTAGCAGACGTAATTCAAATCAGATTTTTGTGAAAGAAGTGGAGAGTTGTCAGGTGGATTCAGGGAGGGGAGGATATGCTGCTTTGCTTTATATCGTGTATGATATAAAAAAAACCAACCCAACAAATATATATTGACGTGGGAAGATTTAAAGAGTAATACATGATCTTGGAGTGAACAGTGTTTTAAGGTTAGTATAAGAATAGTATATTTTTCTAGACACGGAGTGGAAGATAGTTTTGTATTTGACTTTTATAGATACTTCTTTTACATTGAAGTAACAGATTTCGGAAGATGAAAGACCTTCAAAACTCTGTGACTTTCAAAGGGTAGCTGGATGACAAGGACGTGTGTTCTCAGTGTTGAGCAGTGCTTCATTTGCAGTGCTGTGGTTTATATTTCACAGTAGCACTTTTTGATTTCTAACGTCTGTGGTTTCTCGATATAGAGGTTCTGTCTGATTTCTGCTAGGTCACCTGAGGCCAGTAGTGAAATACTAATTTCTCACTTCTCAGTAGAGAGAAAACAATCCTAACCATCCCACTTTGGGAAGACAGAACGTACCAGATCAAAAATCTCTAAAATTCCCATCTGCTACATTCTTCAACTCTAAAGGAATAAGTTGCACCCAGCTTTGTATCTTAGCTTACTATAAACAGTGTTTAGAACTAAAAGGCTGGTATAACATGACAAATGTGTTAGATGAAATAGGAGTCTTCTCAGACATATCAACTTACCTGCACTTCAGGAATTACCAGCCAGAATTCCTTCTGTGTTTTAAGAGGTTTTCCTTCTGCAACAGTTCTCAAGAACCAAATCTATTTTGAAATTCTGTCTCTGAATGCAAGCAAATGGGAAAAACTGAGCCAAGAAGAAAACTCAACAAAAAGAGAAAATGGCTGTTGATGATTTTACTATCAGTTCAGCATATGTCCTAGAAGGAAAGCAGACAACATAAGAAAATCTTTTATTTGGTCTGAGCAGGTTTGTGAATAGAACATAGGCTTTTATTGGAAACAAAAATACAATATAGTGGAATGTAATGTTTTAGTGGTGTTTTCCAAAGTCTAACTCTTCTTAACTACCTGGTTGTCGTGTATACATTTCTAAAAGGGTAATAGTCCAGCAATAAGATGTAACTGCAGTTTTGCAAGTACTTAAGCATTATGATTTAATTCCCATGTCACCTGATGGTGTCTCTTAATTGAAAACATTACTGCATCAGAGCTATACCACCTGTTGAGATTAGTTAAAGCTGAAGCCTGTGGCCTCTGTCATTGTAGCAGGGCTTATGATGCTGGACGACTTTTGGGGAGGAAGGGATGTTCTGGTTTTGATGGAAATTCTCATCTTTCTTACCAGTCTTTTTGAATAAATGCACCTTGAGATTATTAAGGCTTTTTTTCCCTTTCCTTTTGTGTTTTTAAAAAAGCTGGGGCGTGTGGCTCTTTGTCCTGCTTAACACTTGTGTTTGAGAGACAAATAGTCTAGGTCAGGAGGGGATGAGTGCAGAGGACTAATGAAGGTTTGAAGAACTGAAAGTTTGCTCAAAATGTAATAACTTTGGGTGGTCTTGTGTGGATGACACATGGGAATAAGCATTTGAAATGCGACTCATTTTCAAATCAATAAAAAGGGAAAGAAGGTGGCTCCACTTTAGAAGTATTCTCAAGTTTTTCAATTTCAAAAGCAGCAGACAAGATTTTAATTTGCAGCAGATTCCTGTTCATAAGAACACCAGTCCAACACAGAGTGTTCTGAGAGAAGGCTAAGTGTCTTAAAATAGTTAATTTTACAAAATAATACTTTTCCCTGTCCTTTTCCAGGTTCTTCTTCCTCCTTTTTCGTTTACCGAATAATGAATGAAGGCTCTTGGAAATTTCTGCATATATGGAATAGAATATTTTCTATCAGTTTATAGACATTCCTCTTTGTATTTTGCAACAAGAATCTTTACTTTTTTAACTGCATTTAGATGCAGGAAAATCGAAAGTAAAGTTTATCTAAACAATTTTATTTTACTACATTGTTAGTTTTACTGAGGACATGAAAAATATGATGGTAATGAGCTAATATAATGCAGAAAGTCAGTTTCCAGTGAACTAAGTAGACATTGTATACAGAACATTGGAAAAAGGAATATATTGTGATTAGAGCATCTCCCTCGAAGGACAGTGTCATTGCATTGTTGGTGAAAAAATTGCTGTTTTTTCCTTATGGAGAGAACTGTTGCTTTGAATACTAGTGCTTGGTTTCAAAAAATGCAAAGGAGTAATTTCGTGTTGTGAATGAAGAAGTGAATTTTGACTGAATTGTCCTTTAAAATGTTTGGGGAGGAGAGCAGTGACAGTATTGATGACAGTAACTTCTGCCGTGGAAGTATCTTCTGGCAAATTGTCGAAGCTTTGATGTCTAGAGGAAATGGTTGGTGCTCTGGGGCTGATGGCCAGCTCTACCACCATAGGAGAGCAGGAGCCCGAGTGCCTTTCCTAAAGCACAGGGGAAGTTTAGTAGCTCAGAATAAGATTCATAACATGCAGCTACTTTGAATGAAGATATGACTGAGCAAGGCAAGGCATAAACTTGTATCCCAAGGCACTAAATCTGATGTAGAAGAACATATTTATTTTCAACCAAATACAGTCTGGAATAATCTTTTACAATCACGTGCTATAAGATAAGTTTTCAGGAGAAGACATGTCCTCCTCATTTTTCTACTGAAACAGAGAAAAAGGTACCCATTTTTTATATGACAGATTACTCATTAAAACGTTCATGAAGTAGGACCTGGTTTCAGTTCCTTTTTCAGACAGGAGAGTTTAAAAGCCAGAACTTCCACCTACTGGGAGAGCACGGTAAAAAAAATATTGATAAATACTTAAAATAGATCATGAGAAAACAGGATAGTGAGGAGTTGAGAGGGGGGTGTTTTTTTCTTTTTGAAAATATTCAAAATCTGTTTATGGGGAGGGCAAACTATTTAAAGCATTTGCACATAAGTGATACATGATGTATTTTTTAGCCAAATGCTCAGTAAACCTAACTCAGAAACACTCAGAGGTGAATCATTATGCTAGAAATTTCATGAATGCTGAAGCATGTCAGGTCACTCAGAGAGCACTAATCAGTGCTGTGAGCATATTACAAAACAGTAGGAGTGAAATAAGGTTACATTCAGTTCATAATGGTCATACCAAAGGCCACACTTGACACTTTGTGCAATTACTCATTTGTGTCACTTCTTAGAAATGTTTGTGATTAATATAATATAACATAATAGAATATATATTTGTGGGTACAGTAAGGATTTTCCCAAAGAAGACCTCTCTTGATGTTAATGCAGTAATTTCCTAGGGTAAGTGTACTTGAATATATGATTTAAAATTCTGTGCTACAGTGTTGTTGAAAGCTGTTTTCCAACAGACTGTTCTGGACTGACTCTTGCTTCCAGCTGGTAATCAAACGGTACAGGTCATCCCCCTCCGCCCCCGTTCTTTCTTCATTTTATTGCAAATAAGGTTGCACATTCTTACAGTAGTTATAGAGTTGCTGTTTTCTTGGCTTCCTCTGCAAGCATTTTTTATTGTTTAGCCTTACCTTATCCCCGTATCCAGCTCAAATAAAGAAGAAACCTTTGCCTGAACTGCAGGAGTAAGTGACGACCTGTTGGAGGCAGAAAAAGAAGTGAGTGAATGTATGTGTGGCAGATTGGAGATCATCTGTGCACAAGTATGTCCTCTTGAATTGTTGATTGGGACATTTACTGTGCTTAATCCTTAAAAATGTTTTTTCTTGGCTCATCATTAGGTGTAGGAAGGTCATGGTGGGGATCAGTAGCTAGGAGTCTGTGAACAAAGCAAATTCAGGTGTTAAAATTCAGAACATTGAGAAAAGGCTCAAAAGACAAGAATTCTCCAGAACTGCATTTTCCAAATGTATGTGCAGTGGTGTCTCTTGAGGCTTTATCGTCCAACAGAGCAGGGCAAGGTCCAGGTACATGCAATTGGCTGAAGTCAGAAATTTCATGGATTTGTCAGATGTGATCTTCCACTCAAGAACTTCTACAGTAGAGAAAAGACACCTCCTGATGCTAAGTCCCTCTCTTGCTCAAACTTAGCGTTACTACACCCTGTTGGTGAGGGGGAGGAGAGGTGAATGGAGTTACAAATGCTCTTTAGATGCTCTTCCCAAATATCTAATAAATCTTTTGCATCTTCTGCTCTAACCTTTACCATCATCTACTACCCCAATAGATCACTGATAATTTTCATCCTTTAGTGAGGATATGAACCCATCCTTCCAACACTAGGATCTGCAGCTTCTTAGCTTTTGTCTCATCTACCTAAACTGGATGACGGGCTGGTGGGGCCACTAGGGTTGCTCACCTTCATTTACCCATTGTTGATTCACAGCTGGAGTAAAGACACCAAAATTTCTGAAGGCTGGTATCAAAACACAAAGGAAGAGTGAATATTTTTGGAACAATTTATGCTCAGTAGAGATAAAAAGTAAAGGCCATACTGTCATTGGCAGTTCAGCCTCGGTGCTTTAAGGAGAAAGAGGAACCAAGGTGCGCTTCAATATTCTGCTTCTCTTCCACAAAGGATGCCAGTAATAGAAATTCCCTAGTAGGTCAGACCATCCAGCCTAGCATTGCATCTCCTGAGAAAGCCAAGAGTCACAGCAAGAGATGCTGTTCGGACAGCACACAAGCATCTTGGGCACTTTCTGTGGTCCTTTGCCTTTGTGCTGCCCCACTATTCAGAACTGCTGAATTAGAAATGTTAGAAAAGTACATGCTGACTTTTTAGTAATTTTTTTTTTTAAGTATTTTTTGTTTCTGTTTATGAACTGGTGCTCTATTTTATGTAATGTATTTTTAGAGTTCCACAGCCTCAGATAGCAGCAAGTTTCAGGAGTTCACCTTCCTGTTGTAAAGAAGTTTTTTAAAATCTCTTTCAAATTGTTCTCCTACTCGTTTCTATGTTTGGCCCCCAGTTTTAGCACTGCAGGAATTCAGACAGTCAAATTCTGTCTGCTTTTTTATGAGTTGGGAATAATTTAGTGTCTGCCATAATTAGCAAGGAAAAGCATTTTTTTTTAAAAAAAAAACACCCAAATTTCCAATATATTACATGAGATCCATGACTGTGAAATTAAGACTGCCTCATGCTCCATATGCACAAAAAAGAGAGTTAGGACGGCGTGATGAACTTAATCGTGATGTTTTCTTAGTTTTAGTGTTAAAATCTCTAGTAGACTTATATGTTTGCAAAAGGGGGAATGGTGTAAGAGTCTGAACAAGGATACTGAGCTCCACCTTCAAAGTTCTGCTGCAAGATGGAAATTTGGAAATTGAGTATGCAAATCAAAAACTAGGACAGAGAATTAAGGACATTGGTAGTGCAGAAAATGTTGAATTGAGAGTTTTTTTAATTATATCTGTCTGGAATCTAATGGTGATTTCAGCCAGCTCTCAACTGTAGTAATTTGATATGAAATTAATGTGGTACAGTTAAGTCAGATATCAATATATGACTGTAGTCTGCATGCCAATTGGATGAAAGAGGGACCTATGTCTAGAGAGAAAAGTGATTTTTTTTTCCTGCTATATCTGTTTAAATTTTAAGGATTTTTTTCTTCTGAAAAGGAAAAATAGATTTTTCCTTTTCATTTGAAGCTGACTCAAATAGGCATCTAAGCTTTTACCAATTTGCACACTAAGTTGATGGCACTTGAAAAATGCGTAACTCTGGATCTGAGCTTGCAGTCAACAGCTTAAGTGGTTTTATTCTGACTTTTGCATTGTAAATGTGTTTTCAAGTTCTTTTTAATTTCGTTTAATTCACTTTTCTTAAAACAATGCACTGTGCAATGCAAAGTTTCCTGATCATGAGTCAAAGTTTAAACTAATTTTTAATACCTATGCCTTCAGTTTTGAATTCTGTTTTTATCTTGCATTTGTGACATACAAAATGCTGATTAATACAACTGGTTTTAATAGGAGATGTTGGGAATAATAAAACCTCTTTTTCTTCAGCTTGCTTAGGTTTTTTACATTACTTATATCTTTTATCTTGCTCCTGGACAAGCGTTAACAACGTGTCAACTTCAGTTTGGCTGTGGTTCATTATGGTTTGCTGCCTTGCAAAAATATCAGGTCTCACAAAACAAAAGTGTGTCTGTGTACATATTAGTTAAAAAATATGCTATGATTTCATTTTTACTTTCACCAGAATGAAAGGTCTTTATGCAAGTGACAGCTCTGTCATTAAAATGGAATGACCCTGGAGAGGTAGCAAAGGGGAAGATGTTTGATAAAACTGAAACTTTGTAGTCAAATACTAGTTAGGAACACTCTGTCTAGGGATTCTTCACGCTGCTTATGGAGATACAGATTTCTGTATTTAGAAATGAAGGTTTTGCCATCAAAAGTGACTTTTTATTACAGCTTTCATGCTACAGTATAATTTTATTCCAAGCATCATTACGTGGCACTAGTGAGTGGTGGGTTTACCTTTCATACTCATAGTCTTTTATTTAATTAGACAAATGGTAATTTTTCCTGGGTAGGGAATGTTTTATTTAATTATGGGATGCATTAATATATTCCCACAGTTGTCGTAACTTTACAATAGCATATTTGACTTCTTTTAGAAAAATGTCTGACTTCTACTTTCATAAATTTTTAGTTCTAAAAGGTGTTGACTTTGTTGAAAATGGGCAAAGGAATGCAGAGAACTTACGCTATGCCAGTATGTGACTACTCAAACATTTGTCATTCTTCTTAAAAGTTCTTGATTTTATAGAGAATATTTTAGAAAAGGCTTCCAGCAGATATGTATATATTCATTTGTGTGACCATATATATGAAGCGAGAGTGACCTCTTTAAAATCCTAGTGTTAGCAGTGGGATAATGAATTACCTATTTATTTTACCTCCTGAAAAATAAATACATCATGTTCTTATGTACGCCCTAGACCTTTGCTGAGTGAAAGCACTGTGATGTGAATTCCATCCAGTTTTCTACCAACAGTTATGTACTCTTTTGTTACCTTTCCACCAGGTCTGAAAGAAGCCTACCAGGTCTTTACATCGGTTCTTTGAAATTCTGGCCACTCTCATTTAGTGTTGTGTGTGACATCAGGAGTTTATTTGAGGCAATGCAGTTAGAAATGTGTGTCAGTGGTAAGAAAACCATTGTTCATCACTGTCAGTGCTAATTAGTGTTAGTGGTGGAAAAAACTTCCATTCAAAGCTGAATTGCAATTTTTCAAAAGCGACGGTGGACAAGTAGCAATAAGCATCCAGCAGAGTTAGGACTTTGTCAAAATGGCACTTCTGGTGCCCGATGCAGATGTGCAAAGAGGAGCAGTGGTGCGTGGCTTTTACGCCAGTGAGGGCAAATAGCTGTCTGAAATTCAAACTATTTCAGAGTCATCAAGGGAAGAGCGCACCTCTTCAGAATAAGACCCAGTGGTTTGCTTTTGACAGAAGGAAAAATGCAGTCTTCTGCAGATCTTAGCCACGCTTTCACGTGACATTGTCTCTTGTGACATAGAAAAGCTCAGGAAATGTGGTCCACAGGAGGGTAGTGTTGTGTAGATCTGAAAAACTGCTTGGGAAATCATACTCTGAGAGTAGGTTGCTGTGGGTAGGGCAGACTATGAGTTAAGGTTGAATTATCTTGTAAAATGGGGAACATTATTGAGAAAAAAAATGAGAAGAAAATTATTAGGCAAAAGTTCACAGCAGTACACTTAGGCTCAAATGCAAGCATGATGAAGCACACAAGTAAAGGTTGGGGAACAGGAGCAGCTTTATAGAAAAGGGTACAGCTGTTATTTCAGCACACGAGTAGACCATTACTCAGCAATGTCATAGTATTGCAAGAAAGCAAATACCTTCTTGGGATGTATAAACAGGAATGTAACTTTCAAGACACATAAAATAATCCCATAAAGCCTCAGTGGGAGCACTGTGTCCAGTTTTGGGCAACAACAGAAAAATGAACAGAATAAGAAAGACTCTAATGGAGAGCAATGAAAATGATCAGCTAGCTAGACAGAGTGACCTGTGAGAAACCTATGGTTCCAGCTACAGAAGGGAAGCTTGACAATGACTGTGAGGTTTTTAGAATGGACACAAAACTTGTAGAAGGAGAAAGGAAGTGATGTAAGCTCCATTTCATTGACAGACAGGATTTAAAATATGGCATATGCTATAGAAAGATGGATTTAGTAGAAAACTCACGAAAAACTTTCTGATCACAGGAGATGCTCTGAAACAGATTGTATTGAAGGTCTTTGAGAGGAGGCTATATATCAGAAATGCTATTTGTGTAACGCCTTCTGTCTTCTGAAAAGGGATTAATTAGATAAATTTCTGAAGCCCTAACCAGGCCTAGGATGGGATGACACTAGTGCAAAAAATATTGTTAATTGGGATCCTGGCTGGCTTTTGCATAGATTTTTGAAATGTAAAGGGTTTGCTTTCTCTGCTCGTTCTTGGATAACTTATGTTCTGTTTAGAAATTATCAGTCATCTAGCCATGAATACTTTGAAATTTAATTCTGTAAATTTATGCATATTATGTAATTTTACCCAAAAATGAAGTCTGTTAAACATGGCATTTGAACTGCCCTTGCCAGTTGTGTTTCAGACCTCCCTATTTTTACTGCTCTGAGCACAAAAAAGTAAAGGGGAACTTTAGGATTTGAGAGAGTTGATTTTCCTCATATGATTACTAAATCTTATTCTTTCCTGAGAAAACAGAGCACAAGGTAACTGTAGGTGTTTACGGCTTTATTGAAGATATACTTATTACATTTAGTGAAGAAATACTTCACAAATGCTTTATTTCCAGACTGTGTTTTATTCCAGCAACTGGGAGCCCTGTGGTGAGACACCCACCCAGAGAGGCACATCGGTGTTACCCCTAAAATGAGAGAGGCAGACACAAACCACCCAGCAATATCTGGGTTTCAGGGTGGGGCCGCTCTTAGGCTGATTCTTTCCCTTCAGCGCTCATGTTTAAAATGCTGCCAAAGAACATGCTGGAGGAATCTCATCATGATGACCCAGAAGAAGGTAAATGGTGCGGTTCTGAAGCCACATGGGAGTTTGTCTAGTGGAAATGGTTGAAATAAATCAGTCTGAACTAGGGGAGCAGGGAGTTTTGCCTGTTTTAAAGGAAAAAATTGAGCTACGTATCTTCTCCACTCTCCCATGCTGGGCTCTAATCCATTCCTGAACAGCTCCTCCTTTTTATTTTTAGCTGTTTATTCATGAGTTTTCTGATTGCATTTTGACACTTTTTCATTGCATCCTAGGACACCTGGTAAATTCTTGCCTGGTGCTCTGTCAAAGACATAGCAAGTGTTGGCATCAGCTTCTCACAAACCTGTAACATTACACTCCAGGAAGCTGGCCCCGAAAAGAAAAAAGGTGTCTAATGGAGGAATATAAATTAAACACCTATGGTGTGTGGTATGCTTTCAGGACTGCCTTTTATTTTCTTTCATTGCGTGCACTGCATTCTCTGCAATGGCAGCGATGGCTATATTGGATTCAGATCATTGCAATGGAAACGCTTAAACATTTGCCAGTTGCTATTTTCCTACCATTTATTTTCTTTTGTTGTGAAGTGCTTCTTTATTAGAAGCGATCCCATTGCTACTTGTTGTCTGTTTGTGTGACATATTATTTTATCCCAATGGTAGCCAGTCTTCGTGGGATTAAAGCACATATTCTTTGTATAGCTGAGGACCATGAGATGCAGTCCATGTACCTTGGAAGTGTTGAAGAGCATTTAATGGGTGAGAAATTATATTTGCCACCCCAAGATTTCACTGCTCCACTGTAGACTGGGCTGGGTGGGTGTGCACCCAGGAGGTCAGTCTTAGCCTACAGTGGTGGCTCACCTCTGAGCACACAAGGATTGTGGGTTGACCAGGAGTCAGCACAGCTCCAGTACAGGAGGAGGGCTTCAGCTGCTCAGCACCCTGTGTTGCTCAAGGGTCAGAGGCTGCTGCCACTGCAGTACATCAAATTGCTGTGCTGCGGGTTTAGAGAAGGACTTAACAGGTTAAATCAAAGGGAAACGTAGCCACTCTGTGCTTAGGAAGTATCTACTGCCCATTTGGACAACAGCTAGTTAGGGAGAGATATCTGGTGATGTATCTGAAATTTGTATGGATGTGGTACTTGAGATTTTGGAGGTTTCATAGCTATTAAAACCACACAGAAGGAAACAGTCTTTAAGTAACACTGAGGCAAGCTCACACTGCGGCTGAATAGACTTTGACAGAAGCCAACAACAGCTTGGTTTCTCACCAATAGGTGTGTACTAATTTAAATCTGTAGCTAACTGGTAGTCTTTTAGGTTTGTTGTGTCATCAGGCTTCATTACACCACTCGATGTAATACATGCTGCATGCCAAATTGCTGACTGTCTGCAGAATAGCTGAAAAAACTTTCAACCAGTTTTCTATTATGATGAGTCGGTTTGTACAGTATTGTTTCTTCCTGAAATGTGCACAAAAATATCCACAAAGAAAATATTAATGTCAGGAGATTTCCTGCCTCTTGTGGCTAAGCAGGGGCAAACTAGAACAGTTCAAGGTCAAACAAGTATCTTGAAATATGTGAGAATACACATTTCATTACCTACACAGTTTCCATACCTATGTATATATGTATCATTTTTCCTTTGTTTTAGGAACTCATTTTTTCTTCCTCTCTTGGAGGCCAAAACATGTAGTCTATCCGCTCTCATTTTCTTGTGGGTTAGAATGTTGTCAGAGCTTTTAGCCTTCCTTTCCCCCACTCACTTCAGTAGATAGGTGTCAGATGGTTTTTTTGCTTGTGCCCACCCTCCCCACTGTGCTGTAAGTTAAGAACGTGTGTCCTGGTGGAGAAATCATTACATTCACTAGTTTTTAATGTAGGAGTTGGTTTATATAGTAAGATGATTTCCATGTCATATGTTAATAATAAGTTTTGGGTTTGTTTTTTTGTTTTTAAAAAAAGAGAACAGGATTAAAAGAAAAGCTACAACTTTTTTAAAAGAAACTGATGTTTTTAGTTCACCAATATTCTTCATATCATTGATGCTTTGTGGGTCATTTTTGATTCATTTCATCTTAGAAGATGGAATTAGCCTAGTCAGCTTCCTATTTCTTCACTGTCTTTTGCTTGCTGAAAATCATGACTTAGCAAGGAAGTGTTGTTTCAGCTGACAGGACGTGAAGTAGACTTTAGAAATAAGATCTTTCAATCTAGAATTGTGAGGGTTTCTTGGATTTGCCATTAGAACTCTTCTGTCTGTATTTCAGCTTACGATCATTTTCTATTTTACAGAACTAGATATAGTTTCTTGTGAGTGCTTTATGTGTAATAGCTCACTTAATCGGTAACCAGCATAGTCTTCTGTGTCTTTTGTATCACTAAGTTTTTATGTCACTGAGATTATTTGACTTTCTGTGTAGACTCAATAACCTTAGTTTGGCCTCCTTTGGGGAGACAGATGATAAATCTCTTTTGTCTTCTGAACATATGGTTAACTTGCTTCAAATGTTCCTTTCCGACAATCAGTCAATCATTCTCCAGAGCGCCGGATAATGAGTTACTCCAAATAACAGTATCCAATCACGGTTGTCTAGGATGAAAGGCAAACTATTTTTTCTCACATAAGAAAAAACAGAGTAAGCAGTCATCTCATACCTTTACGCAAAAGGACCATATCCTCTCCCCTGCTCTGTGTCACGACATACCCATATATAGCTGCCTGATGAATCCTCTCATCAGCCATCAACTCTGATGCCACATGTAGTCAAGGAGCAGAGCAGAGATGACGAGCTGGGACTGCAGTGGCAGTGGGTGCTGTGATTGAGTCCTCAGCTCAAAGAAGTTGCAGCTTTCTGCAACTTTGTGCCATGAACGGGGTTTAAAACTGAAACAAGCTGACTTGTATGTATCTTGTAATCTGAAAAAGATGTCTGTGATGTCTTGGAATCTGTCGTCTAATTCTTAGGGTTTCCAGCACAGAGTAAGACCACATGGCTGGCCAGGTCTACATGTTTGTGTGTAATGTCTCATGACGTGTCTGTTATTCTCCTGATTTTCTGCTTGCTTCAGCTCATCTGTGCATTACCTCAAGCTTGCTTGTTTGGACAAAATATAATTAACTTGTAGTAATCTGCTTATTGAGCTCTAAGATGAAAGATTTTAGTGGTGTATTTAAATTTATGTTACTCCTCATATATCATGCCTATTTGTAAGTGATACACTATTCTGGGCAAGCTATTCAATATATTACTATTTGTTTCCTGTCTAGTTTCATAACTTCTAATAAATAGGGGAAAGATATATTTTGCACAGTCTAAATCACATTCTGAATATCACTATGAGATAGCAATCACAAATGAAGTACATTTTATTTTAAACTGTATTTGCAGATAAGGTACAATGTTAGGAGTATCTGTGGCCATTGTGAAGTATCATCATGTGTTGTGGACTGTGGTTTTACAAAACCTCTGATAAGATTCCAATGTGTGAAAAGATTATTGTTATGTATTACTGTTTATAAAAGGGAACCTTGGTTCCTAAAGGCAAGTTTTATTGTCTTTAATCCAATTAAATCATATTCCACGACAAAAAGGTTTTGAACTTGTCTGTTAGCAAGCAAAGAACTTAGCTGAATATAAAATTGGGGCCCCAAACCCAGCATTAATAAGTAAGCCAACCTCCAGTCAAACTGTTAATATTAATAATGTGCAAAACATAAGGAATATATGTTTAAACCTCTGAAAGCAAGGGAATAGAAAATTAAGTTTGAAACCTTAGCTTCAGTCCCCTGTGAAGTGCTTAAGACTGTTACATAGTCATGTGTTGTACTGGGAAAGGTATTCTTCTCTTTAGACATACATACTTAATTGTACTACTGCACATTCCCTTTACTGACAGAAAAAAATCTGTTAAAATATTACTATTTCTCAATCAGAATCTGAACCCAAATTTTTAAGATTGGATAAAAGAACAATGACCCTCCCTGAAACCCATCTTCCTTTCATTTATTAGCACTTTTTGTCTTCTCCCATCTCATCCCTCTCCAAGGTGTTTCTGCTCTGGCATTTAGGAAGTGTAGTCCAGCATTCCATAAGAAAATGTTTGATTGAGCTATCTTTAAACTCCAAATAAATGGACAGATGAAGAAAGCTCATGGCTTAATACAGTGTTTTTTGAACCAGCCTCCAGAGTTTCTGCTGCCACAGAGAGTCTATGGGTTGATACCTTGTCTTTGGAAGTAAAGTTCCAAGGTAAATCCATGCAGGGCTGCAAATGTGTGATATGTAGTTACTGAATCAAACTAAATTCATTTTTATCCAGTGTAACGAAGCTTACTCAAGCTTAGTTTATACATTTGTTAATATTGCTACATTAATTTCCTAGCATTGGTATGAAATGAAGGCTTCAGTTACACCAAGAACTACCAGTCTTGTAGCAAATGATCTGATCATCCAACCATGGGTAATTTTTCACTTGCCACTTTCTGATTTACGTTACAGTGAGGTGATTTTTCTCTCTGAAGCATTTTATTGAGGTTGTTCCTTAAGTTGTATCTCTTATTCCAAACTTTTTTATATTGGGATGATTTCTCTCTTAATCCTGAGTTGCTTCCAGCACATTGGTCTGACATCCTGGAAGACTTCCAAGTTATCACTGAAGCCAAGTTTATCTTAGCATGACTAGGTGTCTCTCTGCTTTCCAGGCAACATCATTCCACTCCAAACAGCAGCACTCTAGATTTATCTATGCATTTCAGGTATTTTCTTCATTTTCTTCAATATTTCCACATATCAGCTGATACCTCCAGTGACATCTAACTGGATATTAATTTCTTGCTTATTGCACCTCCTAAGGCCAGCAAATGCTATACGAAGATACTCTGGGAAAAGCAGGATATTCTTCTCTTTCAGCTGCAGATTTTTTTCCCCATACACTTGATTAAAAAGTGGATATTTTTAAGCATCAGTTTAATGGTGAGCAATGTGCAATATAATCCTAAGCTACAACTCACAGTGAAATGACCTGAATTCCATCTGCTCGGTCAAAAAGGTCTCACCTTCACTGTAAATGTTGGGTGCGGATATATTGTGAAGATCTACCTCTGACCTCAACCTTGAGAAGTGTAGACACCTTATTTAGTGATCTAGTTTTGGCTTCTTGCTGGAGAACAGCAAGGCATATTTGGCACACTGAGTGTGGACATCTCATTCACACAGAATGCAGAAACTTCAGTTTTGTTTTAAAGTCCAGTAAGATGATACCATAGAGAAGCGTCAAGCTGACTAACTGGAGCTGTTTAGTAGAAGGTAGCTGGGAGTTTTGGACTTCTTGAGATAAAAGTATGTTGTTTGGAACACAATCAGAAATTTGTGTTTTTCCCCATATCCCAGCTCTCAGTGTGGAATGTCAATCTTGATGGCAATATGTTGAATCTGATGACTGTGGTATATCAACTTGTGCAGACATAAGAACATCTTGGTTTAGATTTTCATGTAGCATAACTGATACCTTTGGTTGAGGTTATCTTTGACTTGAAACTTTCGGTGTATCTTGTAGCGAGATGAATAAACAGCAAGGAAGGGAAGAAGGAAAGCTTTTTCAGTCTCTGTAATATAAACTGTAAAAAAAAAAAGCAAAGCTTCCCACTATTGAGGTTTTATAGATTTTTTTAGACTGCACTGGCCAAATTGGTCTGTTGGCAGAAAAAGGCAGGAAAAAGTAATCATCTGCCACTTTTGATTTTGGAATAAAACCTACATATCAGACTTTTGGGAAACAGCTGTCCCTGACATCACTTTTATTTTAAACCATAGTCTCATCAAGCTTCAGAAATATTCATAGTTAGACATAATGGAGACAAGATCACTTTCAGAAAAATCGTCCTTGTTAAAAATGGGGCAGGTTATGTATTTTGTGATGAGTCTGCAATGTCAAGCAGTCTGTGTTAGTGTGCCTTCGAAGTACACTGAATGATTGTAGTAGAAACAGGGTCCTGCCAAGCAGCTTGTAAAGAAATCCCTGCTTAACTTTCCAGAATGTGCAATGTAGGTCTATTGATTTGCATGTGCTGCACTATACATTAGAGAGACACCTGTATCTTGAAATTTAGTCCACCCTCATGGAGTACCTTAGGGCTAATCAGAGGGTGGTAAAAAGAGCACTTTGTAAAACTTAAACGGACACACCCAGAAGTTGATTTAGTGCACACTGTTACATGGGAGTCCATCTAGAGGGAAGAGGAGTTGCGTAGGGGCTGTTTAATTTAAGGTTGTTTTTTCTCTAAAGGAGAAAAAGAGGATGGAAAAGCCTGCAGCAAATCACAGTGATTTTCCTTACATGAGTTCAAGAACTCCTTTCCCCAGAGCTCTGCTTTTAACTAGCCACTAGAGTTTGCTGCAGCAGTGGCATAAACCTCACAAATCTGTTATGAATAGAGAGTGCTGTGTACCATCACTGCTTCTGAATGAGAAACAGTCTGGGGTAAAATGTGGATCAGTCAAATGGCATCACTTCGTGCCAAGTTTCAGTCCAGTGTGAATGTTTATGGCCTCTGAAAATTCTGTTATAACATACAGGCTGCCAGATTCTTAAGTTCAGTGGTGTTATTGGGCTCCTAGTATAATACAAATGTTTTCTTTCTTCATATGATTTATGGGCCTGTCTCTGTATCTTTTATTTTTCTGGGATCTTGGGCAGTGAAGCAGAGTCTTAAGCATGCCAAAGCTCTAACTGACAGCTATCTCACTGGTACAACAAGAAGGGAGATTTGCTGGTCAGAGTACCCAGCTGACCAAAGAAAATACCTTACAGTTGACATTGACAAAGAAAAGTGAAGTAAAAAATAGTCCAAATATGTAGACCACAGAGAGTTAAAGCCAAACCTGGGACACGTAAATGGTGCAACAATTTGGACGAGCACTTTTTCCCAGCAGATAAAAGAATTTATATAAGGTAGAGTTGTTAATTTCATTTTCATGCTCTGTAAAAATAAGCAGATCTTGGAAAGCTAAGGTTTTTTTTTTTTCTTTTTAAAGTGAAGTCATTGACAAAATGAAGTGCTTATTACTAAAGAAATGTGTGCCAGGATTTCTTAAACAGTGCCATTACTAAGGCAGGGATGATTACCCTGCTGATACAACCAAGATATAAATATATTGAAGACATTAGGTAAGTTAGGAATTTGTAATACTATAACTTAATGTGTGTGCCAGGATATTGGAAGCAGTCTGCTGTTTGTGTTCTTAACTTATAAACTGTGAAATGCAATTTTGCTTTAACACTTGCAGTTCTGAGGAAGAACTATTTTTTTTAAACACATGCTGTGTATCCAAGTTACTTTTCATTGCTTGTTAATACAGAGTAATTTCACACTGTGGTCAATGGATACATTAGGTTTTTATCCAGCTGGCCATTTTCAGCTTTTATTCTTGAAGAAAGCACTTTTAGACATTGTACAACTTCTCTCTCATATTTTCATGCCATCTTAAACCTAGCTTGACCTGGCACTGTTTCAGGACACACATTTTTATTCTCTGAGTTCTTGCTGCTGGAGCTGTTCAGGACTGAGGTTGCCAATTTACTGTCTGTACACTAATCGCTTTGAGCCAAGTCTGACCCAGATGGTAGTTTTCTTTCTCCTCAGAAATAAAACCAAGTTTGCCGAGGACTAATACCTGTGTCAGGTTTAGAATGATGTATGAGAGTGTCAGCAGGGTCTTCGGAAGCCTGTAAAAACGTATCCACCATCCATAGCTTTTCTAAACACAGAGCAGTTTGCAAAACCTTGCGTCGTGCTTTTATGTGTCACGATACAAAATGTATAAAACTACTGTGCTTGGAGTATCAGGTGTGAGCAGACTGGAATATAGTTGGCACCTTGAACAAAACAAGGCAGAAATGCAACTTCCATTCTTAATGAGGTGTGTAACAGAATAGAAAGTATCTATTTTCATGCCAAATGCTGTAATATTTGGATAGAAGGAATAATTTTGGAAAGTTATTTTACATTTAAAACTTTAATTTAAGGGAGATGCGATGTTACCATCAAAAATTACAGGTCTGTTCTGAATCTAATTATGTGCCTCTTTTAGCTTATGTTACATTGGAGTAACATCATAACAGCATCTTTAATTTGATTTTTAGTCCCTGAATGTTATTTAGACAGAAGCTGATTGTAACATGCTACTGACAAAAAAACTTAGTTTCAGGCTTTTAGTTGTGATTTTTTCGCAGATGTTCTTGGTTACCTACTTAGGTGAGTGGAAGGCAGCAATTTGTAGCACGCCTGAATGGAACGGAGAAATATGACTGTGTAACACGATCCACTATCCCTGACCAACTTGACAGTCCTTTGCTGTTGTTCTGCGAGGACTGCTCCAGTGAAGACTGGCTGCTTTCTGGTGTTTTTCAAGCTTCTGTTTCCCCTGCATCTTGTCTTTTTTTCCACTGTTTGTGGAGAGACTGGTGTGGGAAAGCACAGAGCAATTTCAAGTCCAAAATTCTGGAAGAGAATAAGCAGTGCAAGCCAAAATGACTGCAGGTGCATGGGTCTAGTCTTCAAAAGATCAACCCTGAATTCAATAAGCAGAAGTCTTATCCCTCTGAACCACTGATTCCTGGATGAAGCTCTAGAGCTTTCTCTCAGTGGTGGACTTCTGCAACCTAAGTCAGTGGCTGGTGGTGGTGTTTTCTGATGCCTTCTGAGAAATTTCTTTTCCAGTTTTGTTGCCATGGCCATTAAGAAAACCCAAATACCCTGTCAGGGCTGAACCCGACACCAGTGCCAGTAGCTTGCTCAACTTTCTAGGTCTTGACTACTACTAAAGCTTCAGACTGATCTGGTGGCTAGTTTAGTATACTTCACTGGCTTTAAATGTTGTTTCTCTGAGGTCTGTTTACTGCTCGTTACCTGTGTTTTTGCCCAATATGCTGTTACAGCATTAAGAGGTATTTCCTTTAAATGGCCACATAAACAGGGAACACTGCTTTTTCACTTGGCTCGACTCCTTCCCCTGACTGAAAAGGGCTGTCAACAAATCAGAATGCTGATACTTCCCTGCAGAGAAAAATACTCATTAAGCAACAAATTGTTTTAAATAAACCTAATCTAAACCATAAATAATACAGTATCCTGTGTGCCGCTAGCAATTACTGTGCATCTAAATCACTCCTGCTTATTTATATCATATCTATGCTTTCTGTTGAATATTTTACTTATATAACGTAAATAAAGTTTAAATATGTTTAAATGTGTGTGTATTTTTGATTTAAATATGTATTGTTATGTATACACTTTATATATAGTATGGGATAAATGTCCATTTGTTTTGAAACTTTATTCTGTTGTTTGCTATCATGCTTACCAGGCTGTTTTTCTTTTAAATAGGGTATATCTATGCCACTACAACATTAATGTGCTTTTTAAATATTGTAGATTTATGAGATTTTGTAGCTAATGAGTAGTGTAAACTGATAGTTGGAATTTAGTAAAGGTAGGAGTAAAACTGAGCTCTACTCATTCCCGTGCCTCTGTCTTTAACCATGAAATCCCTGCTCTTCCTGAAATGGAAGAATAGTGAGAGGGAGGCTGAAACCTAGGATGTGCTGATGGATTTCCTGTGGCTTTGGTTGGAAAATAGGTGTTTATTTTTGTAAATTCCATAGAAGCAATAATTACAAAGATAGAATAATTAAAGACCGGATTTATAGAACTTTCAGAGCAGCCTGTGAATTGCAAATGCTGCTTTCTTCTACTTCTTTCATGAAATCGAATTGCTACTTTTGAGCCTGGAAACTTTGACTGTGTTTTATTTGTATTGCCAACAGGTCCTTAAAATTGGTTTGCATTCCTCTTCAGTATTTCCTAAGCATGTGGAGGAGTAGGCCTGCAGCAGCAGTACTGTGGAAGAAAGCTGGTTGCAGAAGTGTTGAATGTTTGGGAGAGGGATAAGGGGCTGGGAAAGTGTGGGAGATCCCAGCCTGGGTAGCACTCATTTTACAGTGTGGCATGGGAAAATGTGAAAAGGAAGAAGAAGAGAAAAATCAAAAATACATATTCTGCAGTGCACTTAGTGGAAATTTTCAAAATAAAGCCAACCTTTTCCACTCTGAAGCTCGTAAGAGGGATTTGGACCAGGACAACTAATAGACTAGTGTTCACTTATCAATGAGTGCTGGTAATAATGCATTTATTCTCACAATAGCAGCTGTGTTTTGATATTGAGTAGCTCTTCCAGGGTTCTTCAATCTATTTGAAGGCGATCTACCATGGGTTTTAGGGTTTGATAGTTACTTTTTTATTGTTATATTTTATTTATACTAAATTTACTTAGAGTTTCTTTTCAGTTTTTTAATTAGTTTAGTTTTCAAAAAATAATGTTTTCAGTTTTTTAATTAGTTTTCAAAAAATAATGTTGAAAAACACTTTGAGGTTTCTGTATAATGAGAACATGATTCATGTGTTATACTCCCATAAGAATTAGAAATTATTGAAACACGCACTAAAAGAAAAATCTACACTAAATGGCTCACAGTTGAAGAAGAAAAGGAAAGCACATAACCATGTGATCAGAGGAAGAACTGGCAAAATTCTTTTATAGCAGGTGTTTCTCTCCTGTTTGTTTTCTTCCTTTGTAGTGGGGTCTGCTGTGCAAACTACATCACAGATTTTGTTTTTTTTAACTTATTTCTCTCTTAAATCTTTGCTTTAAATAACTCCCTTCTCACCAGGCTTCCTCCCCTCTATTTACAACAATTGATGGTTGTTTTTAATCTTATGTCTAGCTGCACTGTTGTATTTATGTCAACGGAAAGGCTTTAGAAAACATACAGATAGTGCAGATCCAAAGTGATTGATGTGAAACTAAGAGCATGTGGCTGCTGTAAGGAGCAGACTCGTCCTTCTTTGACTCTGCATCCTTCCTCTTCCCTCAGTCTTATACGAAGACTGGTGTGGTGAGTCGAATGTGTGCTGTGATCCAGTTGAAAACTACTTGTGGGGTTTTTTCCCTTTTCTTTTGTACAGCTAGTTTTCTTACTGAGCAAAAAATGCTGCCATGCATGCTCTTTAGCTGACTGCATGTCATCAAGCTCCATTTTAAAAGCAGCAGGTAGGAATCTGTTACAGGCATCAAGCTGAGGGTGATATTACCCAAATCCAGTCCAGATTAGTCTTTGTCTCTCCTTCTAGTTTGTAGCCATCGAGAAGGGATGGAATATTGGGCGGAGGCACATGCTAAAGTTATTTTTCTTTCAGGTCTTTCAGAGTGCTGACAGGCTTGTGCTGGACAGCTTCGTGTACCTTTGGATTCCCATAGTCCAGTTTAGGCTTAAATTGGCTTTGGATGGTTCTTTCATTGAAGGCTGGTTTGGTTGTGTAAAATCCTTGGATACTCTACTCCTTCCAAACCATTATGCTTCTGTGAAGTACACAAATGAAAAAGATGCAAGTCAGTCCATCTCAGGCAGCCACAAATCGTTATCACGTGCAGCAAGCACAATGGGCTGCAATAACACAGCAAGAGTACTGAACGGGAGAGACAAAGTGTCATACTTCTTTCAGCGGCAAATAGAATACCACAGACTGATGGATTTTATGGATTCATTGTTCTTAAATAAATGCTTTTGATTGCTACCCCCAGGAATTACTGTGAATATTCTTTTGATATCGAGCATTCCGCTGTGTTAGATCTGAATAACGCTACGAGCAGCTCAGCATTCAACTCACGGCTTATTCAGATTCCTCTGTCCCGTGCTAAGACTGTGGTGCAGAGCTGGGCCAGTTTCTCTTTGAGCATGGCCAGTTTCACCCCTCACAAAGTCAGAGGAAGATCTCTCTTGGAGATCCAATTCTCAGACATCTGTAACTTAGTGCGCAAATCTCAAAGGCCAAATGTGGCCAATGACACACGGCAGGCGATGGACAGGACTTCCTTCGCTACGCCCTGGTACCTGTTCAGGTATCTCGGGATCATATTTTCTATACGCAGTGCAGTGACACAGCTTCTCTCTCTTCTTATAACCCCCTGGGGCAGAGTTGGCTGGTTGGTAGGTCGCAGCAGAGTTTGAAACATGATTTCACGGAAAAGACCACTGAGTAGTAACTGGGGGACTGAGCAAGTCCCCCAGTCGGGACTCAAGACATTGCAGACCTGGAGTCTTGGCTGGTGGAATATAACTGTGCCTTCTTTTTCATTCTAACTTACCTTTTTTGAGGAGAGCAGAAGTCTGGGACCAAACAGTAGTTTACTCAAGTGAGAAATGTCTGAGCCCTTGTCACTGCAATTTTGGTTAAGCTTCCTAGGTCTGGCGAAGAGGACACTAGGGATGTCCTCAAAGTCTGGCAGAGAGAATCTGTCAATCCATTTTAATTTTAATGACATATTTCTAAGGTGCAGTGTTTCAGGGAGTAATATTTTTGTTTCCTCTGCATTACTTATTTGCCACATTTCTAGAAGTGGAAAAAAAGAGACTGGAAAGAAGATCGTTCATTTTCAGATTAGGCAGGATAAAGAAGGAAGGAGGTGCTAAACTATGTGGACTTCAGATTTGCAAAGAAATGCCTAGAGAATGGGAAAACTGGTTTGTGCTGTGCACTACATCAAACCAGTATAGAGTGATTTTGATGCATTCCTGTCTTTCTTCTCTAGTATGATACAACAGAGACATGCACATGAAGTCTGCAAACAACGGTACTAGTATTGTGCGTGTGTATTATTAATCCTCGCTTGAGCTTTCTAGTGAGTTCTTTAAGGCAGTGCCCATTTTCTCACATGTTTTCTTTTATCCATAACATCTACATTGAAGCTGGACAAAACAAAAACTAAAATTCTAGGTCGAAGCAAGATAGAAAGTCCCCTTTGAGTTTAGTCATGCAACAAGCCTGCTGCATTGAGGAATGTGGAGGAGGTTCTCTGAACATACCACGGAAAAAAGCGCACAATAAATGCAATAACCTGTTTATTAGTTTCTACTGTGCCTGAAACTCTCTTTCTTGCCAATTCTTTTTCCACTGTCTAATTGTATTAACAAAGCACATACTGTTGAAGGGACCAGAGTACATGTCCTGAATGCAATCTGCAGCATCCCTAATGGTTTTCATCATCATTTTATTCACTGTATGAGCCCTGCCAGAAAGTGCAGCATCGCTGGCATAAATTGAGCAGTCACGTTGTGTGCTGCCAGCAGAGGATGGGGAAGGCAATTACTATATGTGAACACTCGTGCAGCACTTCTCTCATTGCCTCTTTTATCTATGTGAAGAGAGGAATCAGTGCAGTGTCTGTAGTGCATCGTTCGCCCTACATGGATTATGTAGCTTTTACCCTGGGTATACAATATACTCAGTTCCTGTTTGCTCGGAGTAAAGGTAGCAAAAACAGCAGCCAAACTTCCCAGGGACAATTCTGCTGTCAGTGCTTTGGCTAAAACAGCAGTGGCTCAGCACTTTTTTTCCCTCGTCAGCGGCCCCTCTGTTTCCCATGCATGCCCTGTCTTCATTCCTAGCGTGAGGCTTCGTCTGCATCCACATGGTGGAATTTCGGTGGCAGCAACTCCCACTGTTGCTGCTGCTGGTTCAGCAAAAGGGATCCTTTGTCAGGTGTTTTGCAGCATTTCTGCTGCTTTTGGTTGTATCGCTTTGCCCACCACGAATGTAAAAACGTCAAAGTCCTTTTATCCTGAGACAGACACTTAGAGATCACAGCTGCACTGTCTTCTGCTGTAGGCTGTGTATTTTGTTCTTTCGTCTACGTACCCACATGGTTATGTTGCACAGACAGTAGGAATGAAATCATGTTTTTTGCCTACTGATCGTGTTTCTTCTTGTTCTTTTGCTTTTTAAGATACAAAGCAATAGTCAAACACACTGCATTACTTCTACTAACTTCTCTATGGGATGTCTTGCCCCATGGAATTCAGTGGCAATCAAGTCACTGGATTCAGCAGGCAGCCTGTCTGTGGGATCTGATAACTCCTTGTAGCTTTTATATATTCCAGCAAGAAGTTTTCCTCTGAAAATATTATATCTGTAAGAAAAAAAGTCTTACTCCTCTTCTTTGTTTTTAATGCACTATAAAAATATGGAAGTCTGCATACTGGGCAAGAGCTCGTTGTGTTAAACCTGTGCAGATATGAAAAATTATCTTTTGCTCTGAACCTAAAACCCACAAGAGCAATGATATATCAGTGACATGTTATCGAATACTCATTGAATTGTTCACCAGAAGGCTGTATGTACAGAATAGCCTTCCACTAATACAGGCGAATTGTTTTTGCTAATGTTATGTTTATAATATTGCATATCGCACAAAGAGGTGAGAGTATCTGAGCCCAGAAGGGATTAGCCATGCAAACAAGGCAGAGACCAGAGAAAGGCTTCTGACATAGAAGCAATGGGATTTGTTCTAGAAGTCTTATGCTTGTACTTTGGTTAACTGAAATTGCCTCGTGATCCAGACACTGGTTGCCAGTATCTTTTAATATATATTCACATTAACATATTGCAGTGCCCAAAAGTATGCTAGTGGCTGAGCAGTCCAAATAAATAGTACAAAGTTGCTGCCATAAAATGCTCATTATCTAAGCCCCTGATCTTGAAGGCACCCAACCACATACATAGATTTGGTCCTGTGAATGGCTTCACTGATTTCATTGGAACCTCTCAGCCAGATAAAATTATGCAGTACTTAAATGTTTAAAAGTTCAGGAATGAAGACTGGACATAGTATGACTTAGTGGGTAGAGGGAAAAAAAATACTGGGAACAGCAATGATACAACTCTTATTTATCACCTTGTGAATTTTATTATTAATAAGATATATAAATGAGGTGCCTGGATACCTGAACATATTTATCTCCTTGTGGTTTAAGCTTTTTCTCATAGTTTAGAATAGGCTTTAGTCTGATAGATTTTCTTTTGTCTTCTAGAAATTTTTGGATAAAACTATTAATAAACCTACTATCAAGAGATTTATTTTATTTGTGTATATATTAAAATGAGATCTTTTTTTGTAACTTTATGAAAGCTAGCAGAAAAAATAGCAAGGAAAGAATACACATACCTGGGTAATATATCTTGGGCCACTATTAAGATAATTATCATTTAGCCTGCATTACTAGGGGAGTAAGTCTTAGGTGAGATCACTGTCTTTTGTCTGTTAGTATTTTTTCCTTGAATCTTTGAACCCATGACAAATTTCGACCGAAACTGATGGACATACAACTATGATCTTGCATGTTTTGTGCAAATCTGCTGCTGGTTGAAAAGGGACCTGGAAGTTAAGGCCTTTACTGAATGAAGAGCAAAATGTGGCTGTTCAACTCTTTGTTTGATAGGAACCAGCCAGTCAAGTCAATACAGGCATGTGGTCCCAAAGAAACATATGTAGATCCAGACCAGCCACAATGGTGGTGTCGCTTGGCTGACACAAAGCCCCTAAAGATATAAAATTGTTACAAAGGAAAGGAGAATGTGGGGGACACAAGAGAGGAATTGAGCCTTTATTAGAGACACTATCTGTGAAGCAGGTGGTTTTCATGTAGTTGTATGTAAGCTCCAATTTAAGGGGAGCAGGTTACCTGCTTTACAAATAGATCATATACAGAATGGTCATTTGTTTGTTCCTCTGTTCACTTTCAATGATCTCAGGCCAGATGCAGCACCTTATTGTGCCTCTTCAGTGAAATTAGATGCTCTACACACACAAAAGGAAATGGAGAAATGCACTGGTGATTAAATCTAATCATTCACTCTGACACTGTAATCTTTAGTCAAGTAAAAGTTTAGTAGCCTCCTTACAGTAGTGGCAGCTGAGAGAAGGTCATAGGATTCAGTCCTTAAGTTTGATCCTTTAGACACTAACCCACGTATTTTGTTCCTTTCTGTACTCACACTCTGCAAACCAAATGCAAGCAGAATAATGTAACAGAGTCTATTACATCCTGGTGATACAAGCAGCTGGAGAACATGGTAGCTGCAGAGTGAGATAGACAGGTGAATCAACTATACCCCTAGTGCAAGTAAATGGGGAAGAAGAAGGAAAGTAATTTAATACTGCTACAGCAGCAAAGTAATTCCGATTCAATAGGTTACTTTTATCAGGGCCACATTCACAGGGATACCATATGGTGAGTTGCTGTAAAGAATGACCCCACCCAGCTCTGCATATGGTACCCATCATTCATAATAGATGTTGCTAAATATTTATTAAGCATTTTTAAAAAGCTAACATTACAGTATCCCTTCAGAGACACCAAAAGCCAGGGTAAGGTAGCAGAGATGGCAATATCCAGCTTTCAGCTGCTTTTTTGGTAAGCATTTATGTACTGTTATTTCTACAATAACATGAAAATATTGAACTTGTGTCAGTACACATAAACAAAGATTTTTGTGCCAGCTGAGGATTTCTGGCAGCAGTACAGACATTAACAGGTGACGTTTGTCATTTTGAATGCCTTTATCAGAAAAATACTTTTCTTTCTGTGTCCTTTGCTTTGTGAATGAAGATTTTTTGATTTCAGCACATGCTGTCTGAGATAATCGCTAGCTTACAGAGATAAGAGGAGGGATGTGAATGATAGTCTGTGTTACTTTAAAAATAGCATAGCTCACTGAAACTTTTGGGACAATTTTTGGTTAATTTTTTTTTTAATGTTCAAATATGCAATAGTACTCAGCCTTGGAAAAAAATGAGAACTGACTGTGTTCATTTAAAATACTGAGTGCGACAAAGAGGTAATGGTCAGTCTGGTATCCTGATATCAGGTTGCACTGTTTGCGTTGTGGTGTTGTCTTGAGTAGATACAATGTGCTGACATTGCTGTTTAAAACACGTCATGATGAGTCCAAAGGACAGTCTCTCCAAGAGAAGGAGAAATCAGGCTGAGCTCTGAGCTACATCTGAATTTTGGTCTGTGTACTTTGCCTCAGCTTTGTCTCGCTTTCCCATTTTCTCACCCTTTCTTCATTTGTGACTCCTCAAAACAAGAGGAGGAACTCTGTGCTTGAAGGAGGAAGCAAGTTTTTTTATCTCTTCTCCTGCCTTGTTCCTTATGCTCCTTCCTTTCGAGGAAAACAAATGCCCTTCTGAGAGTGTTCTCATTTTCCAAGAGCTGGTTACCACCAGATTTCCAGAAAACAATGACAAATAGTGGTTTTTCAACATCTTTTACTTTATGGATCCTAAAGATTTTCCAGTGGGTATGCAAACCTCTTTAGAAATTTCACAGATATGCACAGCATAGATGAATTTGCTTTCCTTTACAACCTTTCCTAGGCTCTTATAAATAGTCTACGGAGTCCAGGTTTCTGCAGGCAACAGTTGGAAAACCAAGGAGCCATCATGATACCTCCATGTTTTATCTTGGACAAGAATGGCTATGTTCTGTTTGATTGATCTAAATCTATCTCTTAAAACAGTGAATTCTTAGAAATGGTTGTTCAAATCTTATTATAACTGATAATTGTGAGTTAAATTCTTGCTATATTTAATAATTTCAGGTCTTCCTTGGTATCTGAAAGCACATTTTTGTCATTGTGTTGAGGATAGAGACTGAAACCAGCTGGTGTTAGGGCAGAACAGTGGAATTAACAATCTAGCAAGGGAGACATGTTAAGAAAATCAGGATACTGCTTAATGACTACAATATCACCATTAGTGTATCTTGAAATGTGAAAAAATGACCTTGGTAGAGAAGAGCTCCTGTGTTCTCTAGGATACAGTTGGCGCTGGGATGAACATTTTTGAATGAGATGTAGTTTTGGAAGGTATGGGATAAGCTAATAAAAGTAATCTCTTAGACTTTTAATTGAGATAAAAATCCAAAGAGCTTGCTCATTGACTACCCTTTGAAGTGGTTTTTAATGTTAACTGTATTTTTGTGATCTTTTTGGCACACATGAGATAGTGTTTCTATAAATATTTAAACAAATGATCTTTTTTTATTTTTTACAAATTGATGCAGATGGTTTGTTCTACTTAGATGAGCATGGTTTGTTGTTTTAGGGAGAGTACCATATTTCTTGCATGTGCATGGGAAAGGCTGGCTTTTCTCATTTGATGAGCAAGCCCAGGTCCATGTATTTTCAACAGAAGAAAAGAGGAAAAATCACATACCCAGAAGTCTTCTCTGTTCTACGTTCCTGCAAGGTATGAGTGCCTATACCCAGCTGTGACTCAAGGTCCTAGTTAAAGGTGTCGGTTTGAAGTGGTGGCCTTTAGCAGTCCCAGTTCATTCTCACCTTGAGCCCTATACATCATACATCATTCCCTTTTTCTTCCAGTTACTTGTCCCACAGCTTGCCGGAAGTCTGATCCCACTGCAGTTTTCCATTCAGTCTCCCACATCAACTGCAGCTGCTAAGTACTGCTGCATCTTCCTCATCAGTACCTGCTCCTGACATATCCAACACCACACATCTGCAGGCTACTGATACTCACATCTTCCCTTTGGTCACTACAGTCAGCCTCCCCCACACTTTTTGGCTACCTTTTTCTTGAAGAAACTAGGTTCTAACATCCACTTCTGGTAACGACTGAAGGGCTTTAGGCAGGAGGCCTGTTCCCTCAGATTCTTCTCAAATGAGACCTTCTCCCTGCCTCCCTCATCTAAGTGACCCTCTGTTGGACTCACTCAAGTTTATCAAGGTTTTCCTCTGGGGGGCCAAAAAATGGATGCAGTACACATTCATACCTTTGGCTTCAAACCACTATCTCACATCACCCCTTTCCATGAGTCTTTTGATGCAGTTTCCCCCTGCATCCTCACAGGTCACTTTCAGAGGGATTCAAAGTCAGTTGAAGCCAAAGCAGTTCTTGCCCTTAAGTTTAGTAGACTTTGTACCTTGCTTTCGTTGAAGACTGTTCAGGTGGGGAACACTGGTGATGTATCACAGCAGCCTTCTTCACAGTATATGAAGCTTAACAAAGATTCTAGATTCTTGCAAGACTTGAGAAAACCCTGAAATTCCCTCTGAAAAAGATTCATCAATGCTCTTGTAAACTGTTAGCAATTTAGACTTAGGTTTTTGACCTGTTTAAGACTTAGTAAGCCTTCAAGGCTCTGAAATAATCCAACAAATATTAGACACCACTTCAAGTCTCATCTGCCTAGTCAGAATGTTATTGTTACATAAAGATTTCCTTCAAATCGGTGAAAGTTCTGACTACGACGTCTTCTGACATAGGTCTTCTTCACATGGTCTTGCCTTATTATATTATTAAGTATCCTACTCTTTTCCTTTGGTGTGGGACCTTGAAGGACTAGAGATGAGAGAGATTTCTGGGAATTTTTTTTTTTTTAATGTTATCAACTGAAGTAGAAGTCAATAAGCTTTCAAATTTTGCTTCGCAAAAGTATGTTTGGAAACCAAGCTTTAAACCTACCAATTTTCCATGGCTACAGCTAAAAAAATCCTTATCAGTTCTACTTCAGGACTGTCATTTTGCAGCAGCAATCTAGGAAGTAGGTTTTGACACTTCTTACGTTTTAAGCAATGTTTTCACTTGCTCAGTTTACAGAACAAAAGCTTCTTGTAATGCATACTGAAATAGAAATGCACACTATCGTTATTCACTTTACTCATGACATCCTGAGATAGAGAAGTTCTAAACTGTTCTAAAGGAGTTGTGCTGTATTTAATTAGGAGATGACTGTTAAAGTCTTGCTCTGCTGTATTTTTCCAGAGTTTCTGTTGTGAAAAAGACAGAAATACTTGATGGTCTGACTTGAGATTTGAAGATTTTAGCCCATGACATTAGAAGCAAAGGTGAAGGTATTAGTGAACAGAGCTAGTGTTTTAGGGTAAAGGGCAACATATCAAGACATTACCTAACAAATAAAAATGGAATCTTTCACCTTATTTGTAAAAGAAAATGGTGAAGATTTACTTTTTAGAATGATTGTAACACACATGTAGTGCTGTTTTATGTCTCCAGCAAAGTGTAACAGATGGACTGTGGGTTTATTGGGAAAAAAAATGTGCTGAAAGATTTTTATTATGTGAGAAAGAGAGAACAAAACCCAAGGAAACATCTGGACAATTAATCTCTCAAATCTTTGTATATAACATGAAGAAAATTACTTAAATATTTCAAAAGTCTTGCTCAGAAACAAATTAACTATTGTTAGCAAAGCACAATAATTTACCATCCTACATGTAAAAAGATCTTTGTAATTAATAATTAATTGATGCCACTTTGCTCTTCACCCATGGAAAACTAAAGAACAGGGAGAGCAGCATGTTCCTCATGAGATTTCTACTTTGTCATTATAAAGTGATGAATCACTTTCACCACAGCTGAACTGATCTGTCGTCTTTCAAGGAAGCATATGTCATTATGGGCAAAATGGTTCTTTACCTATTATTCAGGTCTGCATGGTGTCTGATTACTAAGATGGACCTAAACATCTGGTAATCATGCCACCCCATCCTGACATGTGTACGCAATTTGCAATTCTGCTTTGTAGGTTTTTGTGTGTGGAGGGTTTTGGTTTTTAATTTAAAGCTGCACAATGACAGGTGAGCAGAGAAATAGGTACTTTTTGTCTGGGCTGGTGAAACATTATCTTTTTTGAGAGAGTAGATCACTGTTTAAACTAGTGTTTCTCAAAGCTGATGTGCCATTAAGCTGTTCTAAATGAAAAAGCTGAGGCCTGCCATCAACGCCTGCTGGCTGTTTTTCTATGTGTTCTTATCATGGGGTTCCTTCTCTGTGACAGCAGCAGTGGTACGCTGCAGAGAACAGTCATAGATTAAAAATCTCATAGACAGGAAAACTTCTGAATACACAGGCTTTTTAAATAGTATGCGTCAATCCCAGCTCTTAAAAAATGTGTGTATTTCTGATATCCAGACTTTAAGTGCTCAGTATTTATATTGATCTTCCCCATCCAGTATTTCTGTTGCCAAATACTGTCAAAAGATATTGAAAACTGGGTGCCTTGATGGCAAAGTATTTTTAGTCAGACAATTTAAAATCTAGCTTTAGTAGAACACCTATTTCATGTCAACTGCAATACTACTAGACATGGCATCGCTGATTGGGGCTGCTAGAAATAAAATTACGACAGTTATATATTAGCATAACATCCAGAGTCTGGTGCCAGCAAAATGATTGAAATTTGATTAAAGGACAAAGGTTTTCAAAATGTCTTGGAAAAAATTTTGTCATCGTATATAGCAATATATTTTACTTTGGTTTTGTCTTAGATGAAGACACAAAAGAAAATGCAAAATTCTTGCAGAAAGATGTGCAGTGGAGCTTCCCTCTGGTGATGATTTGCTACTTTTCGAGTACTGCTGTGAATGGTGGTCTCAAAAGAATCAAAAAGTTTTTCTGATGTCCTCACCAGTGATTTGAAAAAAACAAGAAAATTCCTTAACTACTTTTATTGATTCAATGTGTGTGTTTGTTTATTTGTTTTTCTTTCATGATTCGTATTTGAAGTGACATTAGTAATATTTCTAAATAGACAGTGTCTTTTGACCATTTTCTGTCTTTTGGTATTCAATTTTTCAGTGTGTACTTTCCAGACTTATCTGACAAATTAATTAGTATTTGTCACCGAAGAATGAAGATTTCAGGCTCTAGATACTTGTACTGACATCACCTTCTGTGCCTAGCAGATCTGCAAATTAACTGGGATTAGCATAAGAGTTTTTGTTTGAGATAAATTTGTTCTATGGTATTGTACTGTACTGAATGTTATCCTCTGCACTGAAGTATTTAATATTTACGTCAGTCACTGTTCACTGAAATACTCTGAATCTCACCAGGAGTGTATCTGTCATCAGTGTTTCACCAACTTGTGCCTCCCCGACAATAATACTGTGAATTGATTTTTAATATCAATTTTATAAATTAAGGACATAGCATGAATGTGACTACTTGCCCTTATAGGTTTTGAGTTAATAGTGCCGGACCTTAGAGATAGAAGATTTTTTTTTCCCTTTTCCCCCAGTTACTGGCTGAATCATGGTGGTGCTTGTGGTATTTTACCAAAGGACTGTGACAAAAAGGATTTTGATGGCCTGTAAGCACCAAAACAAATGACCTTGTTTTGAGAGAAGGAAAGTGCTTATGTTCTCCTGGGGTCTGGGTGTTTGTTTTGTAATTATTTAAGGAGTGGTGATGATGTCATTAATTAAAAGAAGCAACAGGAAAATTGTGAACAGCTTTGAAAAAAAGCCAAACTCATTCAGAGAACAACCAGCCTTTTCTCAAAACATTGTAAGAAATGTAACAGAACTTAAAAGTCCAACCTTCATGTTTTCTAAAGGATCAGTTCAATGCAGTTATTATATGTGAACCTAGCATGTTTGCATACCATAGCCATGGGCAACCATAATCAACCTGGGAAACTACAGGACCGAATTTCTTCACTTAGATCATTCTTCATCCAAATAATATTACATGTGTTTGACTGCAAAATACATTCCACAGTTTAAGAGGTAAACTCTTTTTCTGCTTATATTTGCCTAATCCACATACACTCTCATTGATGATCAGTTCAGTGAAAACCAAGAAGGTAGGAATAGAAGCAAAACCAAAATGACATGGCAAGTTGAGGGTCTCCAGGAACTGAGCATAGCAATTTCTTTAATCAATACCATCTCAAAACCCATTTTCTCCTTTGAAGAGTAAGGATATTGGAGTCTCATGTGCTGCACCAGTATTACACTTTGAAAACAGAGGTTTGTCCTCCCCACCAAAGTTATTTACTCTGTTGCAACAAAAAGCAAATTTCATCATTTATACTATATGCGAACTCCAGCTGGCATCTTCCAGCCTGCAGGTTCGTTGAATCTGACCTGGCAGTAAGGAGATGAATACTTTCTACTTACCTCAGTCAAGAAATTGTAGCTCAGCAGGAGGTGTTATTGTCTCAGAAGGAATGGGTGGTCATGGTAGCTCAACAGTGAAGTTACTGCAAAGGGATGTTCATGGCAGCTTCAGCTGCCAAAACCCCTTCAGGCCAGAGCCTTTCAAATAATGTTTCTTGGGCAGCTACTGCTCACAGTGCTGGGACCCTTGAGTGTGGGCAAACACCAAGAATATTTCATTGCCTCCAGTTTTTCCCATGCAGTCCCTTTGGTCACTCTCCCAGGCAAGTCCAGCAGTGAAGACCTGCAAGAAGTCACACACCTCCCTGTGTTGGTCAGCCATATTGCAAGGGAGTTTGGGCAACCGACCCTACTGTTCTCTGCGTGCATCACCCTGGTACCCTCAGACATGATCTTTCCAAAGGCATTGAAAATGTTGAGTTGGCATGGGAGAGTTTTTCTTTCACTTGGATCTTGTTTGGTTTTGGCTAAATATGAGAATAAAAGAAAATGGTGAGTCCTTTTCAAAGCTTCATGTTTGTATTTTTGTAATAACTTGGGCTTTTACCTTTGAATTTCAAGGGGAAGCTGATAAAGAGAGGCAAAGGCCTTGGAAAGGTCTCATTTTAAGTCACAAATAGAGCCTGTTGTCACTGAGGAACAGTGGCTTTTATTTTTCTTCCCTAGCAATCAAGATGGTGTCTTCCTTCTGAACAGAATTCCCCTGCTTATAATGTATAATTTTCTTGACTTATTAGGGACATACATGAAACCTGCTGATACATTTTCAGTACCATGGTGCTGAATCAGGGACTTTATTATTTACTGGTAGTAAATTCAGTCTCCCAGCCTGACTACTTCTAAGTCAAAACTGCTTATTTCGTTGCCACATGCTTTAGTCTTCAAATTCATGCGGTATAGCCTAGTTTACAAGCATCTAAATGTAACTTTATCTGACACATCAGTATAGTGCTTTTGAAAACGTGATAGGCCTTTTGTTGTTACACACATTTTGTATAATAAGGAGAGGGTGTCCAGTTCCCTTATTAAGTAATGGCAGGGCTAAAGCTGCTATCACAAAACAGAAGTTTCTTTTGATGGTCAGTGATACAATATAGTCCAGTCACAAGGACCTGACATATCTGCAGCCTGTGTCAGGCCTTTTGTCCAAATCCCTGAGACCTGCGCTTGCAGACTGGGAGTAAAAACAAATGAAGACTTCCAAAGGCATAAAATTTTCTATATATGCACTTTAGTTCTTCTAAGTCACTCTTACAGCATGCCACCTACTAATTTTCTCAGTTTCACTAAGTATTTTTGATGTTGTCCTTATTATGATTTCTTTTCCATACAAGTTACTTGTAAGACAAGTATTTCCTGAACTCATTTTTGGTTCTATTTTCACATAAACTTTCACATCATAGAAGCTCTGTGGTGACTCAAAGGAGAGCAATCAATTGTCTGTACTTGATTCTTTTTTGTAGTGGCAGAGCGCGTCCTCTCAGGATTCTCAGCTGCTTCTCACAATTGCCATGGGATCTGATAGCGATTTTTTAAATGTAGTTATGTGCTTATAAATGCTGTGCATTTCTGTTCAGCCTATTGCCTAGAAATGCTACATTTGAAGTGAAAACATTATATCTTTTGAGTACATTATATAACACAAAACATATTCAAGCCAGATATGATTTATTGTTTCTGTTATGTTCCATTGTTTCTGTAATTTCTATTTGCTCCAACATTTGTGCACTGCCCTGCAGTATCCATTGTAGTCAGAACAGTACAAGTATATAAAAGTGCTACCTTTCTAAAAGCACCTTTTTCTATACACCTCATTTTGCAGGAGCCCATTCTCTTACATGAGGTGACCAAGTTCTTTTAGTTTGAAATTCTTCCAGATATCTCTTTCCTGCATGGAAGTTAATTTTTTATTGGTACAGTAAATCTGGGCAGCTGCATCAAGCTAATGTTATTTGTGTCTTTTACAAATGTTTTCATACACGTGTAGATGGAAAATGCATATTTACTACATATCAAAACTGTCATTAATAGGACATCAGTGGTTCAAATATAATAATTCAGGAGTTGGAGTTTCACATTATGTCCTACTTCATGTGTGTAACCCAGTCTTTAGTTGCAGAATCACTGACTATTTTTCAGTAGGATGTTTGCCTCAGTTTATAGTGTAACACATATTCTTAAGGGGTATTTACTCATTTCTGAAAGGCTTGGCTTTGACACCACAATATTCCCTTGACAGAGGTCCTTTTGTATACGTGAGTGTTTTAAAATGTAATTCCCAGTAATTAAGATGTCCCAGTCAAACTTCTTTGAAGCTCATGATCGAATTCCCTCTTATTTCAATGCTGCAGTGTCAGATTCCTGACAAGAGCTGTTAACTGGACAGTTTATAAAAAAATCCATACAACCCACACTGCCCCAAAAATCCCAACAGATTTGCCTACTCATAACACTTTCAACCTGAATGCCTTGGGGTACTGAGTATAACCTGCCTGTCTGTCTGTCTGTCAGTGTTGCCCAGGTGGCACACGGGGAGGTCCCCAGTCTGCCAAAGCAGGTGCTTGTGTGGAAGCACACTTGAAGGAGAGATCTATTCATAACTCCAGCCAGTGCAATCCTGGCACCTTTGCACTCAATTTGACCTCAAAAACTGATTTATTTGCATGACACAGAAATATAATGTTTCAACCACTGTTGAAGTTCTTCCATTAAATGAAAAGAAAAATGGTAACAGAGAGAGACTAGATGGGGAAGAGCTTTCCTCCCTATTGTAAGGCACTCTGGCAGAACAAGACCATGTGGTTTGAATTGCCAGAGGGGAGGTGTCTTCCTGTTTCACACAGCTGAAGTCCAGATCATTTGAATCCTCTGTTGTGTTCCAGAAAGATAAAGACTTGACTGGTAGGTGCAAACTGTGGCTTACTTCTCGAGGGGCAGACAGTAACTGTTTGGTTTGTGTTGCGTTTATTCAAGCTAATGAGTATGCTGAAGTCAGAGAGCTCATGGGATATGATAACAGGGAGTTGTGGCAAGAGAGACTGGTCTCTCCTTGGAGATGGCTTGTGATAAGGAGTAAGCAGCAGACACTCACTGTAGTGACCAATCTCCCTGATAATCAGGGGGGTCTGAGCAGAGTTTTCTGCCACTCAGAGTCACCAATTTCATTAAAACCAGGAACAGAGCAAGAATGCTGGTAGATGGGGGAGAATCTGTTTTGCTCCTCTCTCTCTGGCTTAGGCATTTTCTGTTTCACGAGTATACAGTTTTTGTTCCAATGGATGTTATCCTTCTTTCTTTTTTTTTTATTTTTTTTATTATTATTTTAAAGCCCGTCAGACATTTGGTGGGGAAGTCACTATGAGGGGAAAAGTGTTGCCAGAACCACCTCAACACTCTGCTGCCCGTCTTTTATGTGTGGAGGTTTTTTTAGTGTAGCTACCCTGTACCCAAAAAAGATACTTTTTTGAAGAACTTCTTCTTTCTGACACATTACAGAGTATTAATTACTAACCAGGGCTGTGCTTTAAGGCAAGTTACTTTAGAAGTACACATCTGTGTTCTAACGTGCCCTTGTGAAGCTCCACAACCTTTAGGAATATACAGATTGCAGATGCAATGCCATGTTTTGGGAGTATTCAGATGGGCACTCAGTAACCAAAATACCTCAAATCAGTGACATTTTTAGAACCCCAGGGCATGATTTTCTCCTTTTCTCTTCTCTTGGGCACCAACATGCCGTAACTGCCTATTTCTAAGTGTACTGGCATCAGTGGGACAAAGCCAGGTGTACTCCACTCCAAGGAGTATCTGAAAGCCTTTGAAATAGCCTAAGCTTTTTACTTTGTGCTGCAGTATCTGGAGACAGAGGATAATCTTCCATTCTCCCTTTTTTATGTGAAACATCTCACTCATCCAGAAATTTTCCTGTAAATGGCTTGTTTGCAAGCTCTACTGGTGTAATGTTCTGTTTCCACTAATATGACCAGTGCTTCCTCAGACAACTAAATCTGTTTTATAATTCTAGGCATAAGGGGGTTTTGGCACAATAAAACTTATTTTCTTATTAAAATTTCCAAAAATCGCAACCGCTACTGCCAATTTATATCACTGGGAAACTGGGCTACTCAACCATAATATTTTCACATAAATGCATTGGTTTCAGACATTTCTCCCTTGGGTTAGACAAGCTAGATATGAAATCTAGTAAGGGTATTGTAGAAAAAGAAGGTTAAAAGTATGGTTAAAGTTGATGATGAAGCCTGAAGCTCGCTTTAGAGGAGGTAAAAAACTACATAAAGGAAAACTGGCAAAATAACTGAATCTTAGGTGTTTGATGTTATCCTCTATTTTCCACAAGCTGAAACTTTGTGTTCCAACCTCTTCCAAGTTATTGTGTTGGAAAGAGTCAGCTGCTTTGTGATGGACACCTGGGTAAAGCTTGAGGGTTTTACCAGTAAGGAGATGCTAGCTGGTCCTTTGAACAGCGTATGCGATAGGTGAGGCTGTTTTCATTTTGTTATTTTTTAATTTTTACTGTTGATAGGTTTTAGGGTAATGTGAATGAGGTGAACCTCCTTTTTCTCTGCTGTATCTGGGCAAACGTTGCTTTAAACCTCTGTGTGGAAGTGGGGAAAGTGGAGGCACGGGGAAAGAAAAATATAATTTGTTTTTTCTTTACCTTAGCCTCTGTGTGCCAGATTGCTGCCATCCTTCCACCTGCAACCAGAGTTACCAGGCAGTGAAACAGTCAATTCCACTGCTACAAATTGTCGCCGGGATTTAGAGCCAGTGCTGTAGGAATTGAATATTTACATACACAGATTTCATGTAATCAATGGATGCAAGAACTGAACCTTGCAGTGAGATTTTCATTTCCTTCATATTTTGAAGGCTGTCTTACTGGATGGGAAGCTGACATTCCAATGCCCCATTATGCTGCAAATTAACAGAATTAATATCCTAGAAGTGTGTAACCATGTGTTTACTGACATATTTGTGTTTTCTGTGGGGTATTACATATATTAATGAGCTGGACTCAGTTTAGTTATCACTTTATGAGCCGGTCAAGGCCAGATCTTCTCAACTCCTATCAAGCAAAGGTTAACAGTTAACTAACACTGATTAGCTCATCAGTCATGTTTCTTCATGGCCAACAGTATTTCCAGTTTTCAGGCCAACCTGTGATATAGGGCTGTCCTTTGTGAGATGTCCGGAAAAAGAAAAACATTTCCAGAAGAATAGATTCTGTATGGGTGTCTGGCAGATTTCCTTGGAGCCACAGCCTGATGTGATGAATGATTTTTTAGGGCCAGTCGTTGTCTGTGTCTGCTAGGTAACTGAAGAAAGAAATTATGGGGGACCCAGAAAATAGAACTGAGAAATCCAAGGGAGCCATGTGATACCAGGTGTCATTTACATGCATCTTACCCTTAACTTTTGTCAGGATTGCTTTTTTAGATTTTTATTTTAGGGTGGGTGAGAGGGATTGAGGGAGGGGGCCTGTATTGTATACACTGAAATACTGAATACATCTCAGTTACTGACAGGACCTTTTGGAGAATCATTGTCTAGTGGAAAATCCAATGTGTACAAAGTCTTCTTTTTTCCATGTGAAAGTCTGAAATGCTGCCAAAACACAGCAGGAAGCCCAGATTGCAGTATATTGTTTCAGGTCACTTTAGTGCACATCAGAATTTAGTTGAATGGATTGCAAACATTTAATTTTAAAACAACTTACTCTGCCTGCATTTTCCAACCAGCACGTTTCCCTCAGGCCTGAAATTCAAGCTCCCTGTGTCTCCTGATGTCTGAGCCGACCAGAGGGCTATTTCTGCCACAAAATAACAGTTTTGCCTTTAAGCAGTCTTCTTTGTGGTGCATCATGGGGTTACACTACTGGACCTCCTCTATAGCAATAGGAAATGCATTTTTAATGTTGAGATTAATTAATCTGAAGTGTTTTGTGTGAAATGAGATGCTTTTGTTTAAAAATTATTGAAATATAGGGATATTGATAGCGATCGAAATGCAAGTAAAACTGCCTTTGGCCTCCAGAAACTGTCCATGCAATATTTTCATTCTTGTTAGTTTTCTTGGTATCCAAGTTCACTTTAAAAGTGTGAGATAAAGAAATACATAAGCTTTACCTGATGTAAGCAGCAGTTTCCTTAAGATATATTGAAGTAGGTTTGAAATCTATACTTCTCAATGCAGAAAGGAAGTTTGAATAATGACAATGGATGTTAAAATTTTGGTGCAGCGTGGTTAGCATAGCTGTGAAGTAGGGAGTCAGCTGAGACTTTTCCTTCAGCCAGTGATCCACTACTTACCTTATAGCCTACTATTGCACTCCTCCAATGCAATTCCTATTCCTTGATTGTACATGTGCTTATTAGTTTTGGTACTGCCACAAAAACTGCCATGTTCAGATGATGACGCCTAGGAGAACACATGTAGTGAATCCAGATGAGGAAGTAACATGAATTAGCTCATGAATTCATACCAGATAAAAATAAATTACATGTGGTCAAGTCAAAGCAGCAACTTTTGTGAAGTAAAACATAGCTGGATAAAATGGACGTGAAATGTTATTGTGTAAGCACTTCTGCACTACGTTTATTTCCACACAGACGGTCGCATATTGATACAGAAATCTGGAGACCTTCCTGAAAAGAAGGGCAAAACAGTCTATCTCTCTAATGATGTGGAAATTTAACACCATCTTGTTCCTCACATCTTTCATCCATTAGCATGATTTCCTCAGTTCACTCATTTTTTATTAAAGTTCAATTGCTTTAGTAACATAATATTGGTGTCCAACTGCCAAAGCAAATGTAGGGTACAGGCTTTCACTAGCTAGAGCTCTGGAACCTTTTATTTGATCAATTATTCTAAGCAACAGAAAAGTTGTGTGAAAAAAACTGCATGCTCCTTTTGCCACATCTAGTTACCAGAGGAACTTGGTGGGGAGGGGGGTTATTTATATATTGTGGTAAAAAGTTACATTAGCACTTGCTGCCCCAGCAGACTTCTTGGGTTTTGCTAAAATTCTTCTCTGATTATCTGCTGGGCCTGCGCAGTAAAATATAATAAAGGGCTTTGGGAACATTTCAACGCATCAATTATCAGTTTTATACAAAGAGCTATCAGTGGGCAGGGTGCTTACCCACTGTGTTGGAAAGACCATGGCTGTTGTTCACACGGTGATGATAGGCAATTCACGAATAGCCAACAACACAAAATCATAACATTAGCCTGGAGTTGGGCAGATATATTACCACTGCCAGAAAGAATAATTTTGATGAACTGTTAAAGTCATTATTCAGTTCCATTACTCTGTCATAACATCCATTCAGCTTGTGTCTAGGTTGTGTTTGGTTTGTTGTTGTAACTTCTGTAGTGGAAGTCAGCTGCAGAGTAACCTTTGTCAATAAAAGACCAAACCAAACAGTTGGGGTTTGTATGTTATTAGCCGTGTTGTCATGGACTTTTTGTTTTCCTCTCTGGTGGCTGCTGAGGTCAGACGTCAGTCTCAGGGCAAACAGAAAAACACTATGATGGTGTAGAGATTACCTCATTAAATGACTATGCGCTATGTTAACAGTGGCTTTGCCAATGTTGCTTTAGGTAAACCCTTGCTTTTTCTGTCATAGTCGTAACACTGAAACACTTCCCGTTAATGACGAGCTTCCATTGACGGTGCCTGTAGAACAGGCAGACAACGTGGACGTGCCACTGAGCCCGTTTCCTGGCTGCTTCTTTGGTGCAGGTTTGGTGTTTTGATGGTAGTGGAATGATACAGGACTGTGCAAGAGAGAGGTGGGGTTTGAAAGGACAGAGGAAGGGAAATAGGAGTGAGTTGGCGTTTTTTTTTCTCTTCCTGCCTCTTCCCACTTTTTGAAAGGCTTGTGCTGAGAAGCAGTGAGCTAACTGAACAAACATGGAGTTATCCTTGACCACACCCTTCCCACGGAAAACCGTGTGTCAGTGCTGCAGAAAACCCTCTTTCAGCTGTGCAGTTTGCACAGACTTCACCCGTGTGCATCCTGGGATGACCTCTCACAGGCAGTACCTATGCCCTGGTGACCACAAGACTCTCGTATTGTAATTCTTTCTTAGGTGGGCTTGCAGCTCAGCTCAGCCACTGCGCTGGAGAGAGCTGAGAATGCATGCCTACCTCACGGGGCTGAATAGCTGTGATCAAATTACCCCTCTGCCTGCTTTATGTTGGCTCCCTGAAAGAAAACTAGTGGTTTGATTTTAAAATTGGCCTTTAAGAGAAGAATCTTTAGCACAAAGAGATGTTTCAAGATATCCGAGACCTGCTTTTTTAGAGTTTTTGAGATGACATTCATTTTAAAAGGGTTTGAGTCTCACAGCTTTGATTGGCAGGGTAAAACCTTTGCTTTAGTGATTCTTGAGATGTAGAATTTATTCCTTTTGGACAACTGCCTTGGCAGATCCTTTAACAAAACAATTCTGAAAATACCTTTTTTTTTTAACAGCATTATTTTCATATGGCTCTTGTATAATTTTCTGCCCTTACAGTAAAAGTTGTCTATGTGGCTTTTAATATGATGTTACACTTTTATAGTCTGGTGAACTGCATTGCATTTTAATTAGGTAGGTCTCCTCACCAGGGTTGGAAAGATCAGTAGAGAAAGGCGTTCCAGACATAAAATGATTTATCTTTGTAAAACTCCTGTTGTCACGTTATGACTTTTGAAAGGATCATTTGCCAAAACCTTAACTATACCCCCTGCTGTAATTCCATTGGCTTACCTGGAGGTACTCCAGAGAAGAATTTTGACAACAGCTTTAACAAAAGAACAAGAAAAAAATGAAGTTGGAAAAACAAAGGTTTATCTTATAACTTATCCTTTTGCTAGTCTGTTTAAAAATTATTGTATATTGTATTGTATATTATTATACTTGTTAGTTTAATGGTTGTTTTTAATTACCCTTTGGTAGTTTGAGAACAATATTTACTGAACTCTGTTTTCCTTCTATTCTTTGACCTAGATTATTTGTTCTTGTGTTGGTC